>Ga0116116_1000016_pt1 | contig 210429 bp, 192 predicted proteins | sample June2015DPH_10_1_FD_89722 | JGI IMG/M metagenome (GOLD analysis project Ga0116116, IMG submission 89722) | Peatland microbial communities from SPRUCE experiment site at the Marcell Experimental Forest, Minnesota, USA - June2015DPH_10_150 | ecosystem: Environmental > Terrestrial > Soil >... | reverse complement strand
GAAAGCCTTTGAAAAAGCCATCTGATCCATACACTTTAAATTCGCTCTGATTAGCAGCAAACAGATATTCCTGATCGAAATTCTCAATCTTTAGATCGAGAGAAATAAAATCGGCTGCTGCCACAGTATAATAACAGACGTAAGTTGAAGACACGGGGATAGCAAATGAAATTGCTATAACCAGAAAAATTTGGATGGGTTTTCTATTCAAGTAAGAATCCCAAACTTGTTATATTTTGCCAATCGCTTAGATTAAATAGTAATTTTCCTACCCACATTCTGAAATTTATCATAATTTTTTCTATACGTCAACAAAGGGTCCTCAGATTATGTAATCTCATTTTATTGATGACCACCTGAAATCTTATGTTTTAAAATCTCAGAAAGGGGAGTAGGAATTAGGAATGGGTTTCATAGGAAAAGGAAATTTCTTGTTTTAACTATTCGATAGAAGGTAGGCCAAATTATCCAGGACCGTTGTGAAGAAGATATCCTTCAACACATATCCTTCAGGGACTGTAATCTGCGTTGGCGCAAAGTTAAGAATTCCCCTCACCCCTGCCTCAACCAGCATATCTGCTACATTCTGAGCTTCTGAGGAAGGGGTTGTGATAAGCCCAATTTCGATCTTCCTCTCCTTAGCTACTTCTTTAATCCGGTTGGTGTGAAGGACTTCCACGGGCTGGCCCAACTTTTCTGAAACCCTCCCGATTACTTTTAGAGGATCGACATCGAATGCCGCAACAATCTTATAATTTTGTCTTAGAAAATCATTATAAGCCAAAAGGGAGGAGCCCAAATCCCCAATGCCGATCACTGCAATTCTCCACTCTTTGTTTAATCCCAATACCCGCCTAATATCAGAGAGTAGGTCTTTCACATGATAACCTAAACCACGAGTCCCAAACTCACCGAAAAAGTTCAGGTCTTTTCTCAACTGATTAGGATTGACCATGCATTTGGCGGCTAAATGGGCTGATGTAACTACCTTCTTCTCCCTCTCTTCTAGCTCTTCTAAGTATCTATAATATCTTGATAACCTTCTAATCGTCGACTCAGATATTTTAGAATATTTCAATTTATGACTCTTTCACAAAATTCTGAGACAATTAAACCTGTGCCTTCATTAAGGCATCGGCAGGCCGATATTTTATTTGTGAGCCGCTTAGAGATTCTTAAGTCTCTCCGTGAGCAGCGGGATTATATCGTACAGGTTCCCGACAATTCCATAATCGGACATGGCGAAGATGGGAGCTTGATTGTCTTTATTGATGGCCACTGTAATGCGAGCATCTCGAATCCCTACGGTGTATTGAATCTGGCCGGAGATGCCAATAGAGATGACCAATCGGGGGCCGGTCTTTTTGCCAGAGAGGCCGACCAGCCGATCTTCTGAGAGCCACTGGTAGTCGGTACACAACGACTTGGTGCACCCGACCTCTGCACCGAGAGCCTTTGAAAGTTGCTCGATGATTCCGAGATCTTCCTTCTTCTCCAAGCCCCGGCCGATGCAAACAAGCACTTCCGCATCCTCAAGGTTCACCTTCTCTCCAACCTTTTCCTGCCGTTCAACAATTCGGGTCCGGGGTGACTTCAGGTTTAAGTTTACCTTGACAATCTCTCCCTGTTTAGCTTCCTTTGCCCCCAACTCAAAAGTCTTGGGCATTACAGTGATCACTTTGTGGGGCGTCTTGATCATTTCCACTGCCACCGTATTCCCGCCCAGGGTATATCGGCTGACTAACAGATTCCCGTCTTTCACTTCCACACTTGTGGCATCGGTGACACAACCTGCTCCCAGTTTCTGAGCAACCCGGGGACCCAATTCTTTGCCCCGTTTTGTGGAAGGTAGCAATAGAATTTTAACATCGTTTGGCTGTCCAATCTGGTAGAGGGCCTCGGCGAAAGACTCTGCATTAAAATCGGCCAGGGCTGGATTTTCAGCTATATAGACCCTGTCAGCGCCATAAGCAAAATATTCATCAGCCTTAGCATCTATCTTCTTACCCAACAGAGCAGCGCTTAACTTCATATTGAATACGGAGCTGAATTCCTTGCCTTTCGAAACCAGTTCAAAGGCAAGGTCGTCCTTTTCAGAGAAAACCAATAGTTCGGCCATAATTACCTCCCAAGTACCCCTTCTTTGGTAAGAGCGTTCACCAAGTTTTCAACCACATCTTTTAGGTCACCTTCAAAGACCACCTGCTTTCTTGCTTGCTCCGGGGCAAGGTTACTAATTATCTCTCTGACCGACCCTTTCACCCCGACCTCATCGCCAGAAAGCCCAAGGTCTGCTGTCTTTAATTCTTTAACAGGTTTTCGCCCTGCTTTTAAAATATCTTTTAGTAAAGCCAATCGCGGCTGATTAATCTCATTGGCTACCGCCACCAGGGCTGGCATTTCAGCTTCCACGACCTCAAAGCTTTCTTCCATGTTGCGCACGGCTCTGATCTTATTGCCATTGATTTCTAGTTTTCGGACATACGTAATCTGCGGAAGGTTAAGGAGGTCTGCCAGCCTCGGCCCAACTTGGCCAGAGTAGTTATCTGTGGAACCCTCGCCACAGAGTATGAGATCGTATCCCCCGATCTTCTCGATAGCTTTAGCTAGCGCCTTGGCCGTTCCTGCAGTGTCCGAATTGGCGAAAAGAGGATCCGTCAATAGAACCGCTTCATCGGCTCCATTGGCCAAGACCCCTTTGATGCCTTCCTTCAGTTTGGCACCGCCCATCGCCACTGCGATCACCTTCGTCCCTTCAACCTTTTCCTTGATTCTTACTGCCTCTTCGAGGGCGTTTCTGTCCATCTCTCCAAAGATTAAGGGGGCTCCTTCCAGAATGGGTTTTCGATCTTTTACTCTGATATAGACCAGATCAGGAATCTGCTTCAAGCATACCACAATGTTCACGTTCTAACCTCCTTTCTATCCATCCACAACATCATTGTTTCGATGGCTGAAATATATATCCTTTATTAAATAATCGAAGTCTTTATTCCAAAAAACGGGTAAAGTTCTAAGCTGATTAAGACCAGCCCTTGCTTTTCTATGCAGCCATAAGTTGCAGAGGAAATCCACCTGATAGGATTCCCCCTGCTTAAATGGCATCAAGTGCATCAGAAGGTATTAGTGTCCTACCTGCGTCCCGCGATACGGTACTCCCTCGTCACCGATGTAGTCACGGGCGATGATGATCTTCTGAACGTGATAGCCGCCCTCTGCTCCAACGACATAGGACATAGCGCCTCTCAGGGCCATCTCAAGCGGTGTGTCCTTGGTATAACCAAAACCGCCGTGGTACATCATGGCATGTTTCGCGATATCCACAGCAAGCATCGGCGAATTGGCCTTGCAGATAGAGATCGTCCGGTTGATCTCTTCCTTGGTAAAGCTGGATCGATCCTGGTAGAAGTTGTCGATCATCCAGGCCCCCTTCTGAAGCATCAGCTTCAGCATCTCCAACTTGGAATAGTCATCGGCGATCTCGAAGGAGATACCCTCAAAGCTCGACAGGGGCCGGCCGAAGATTATCCTCTGTTTGCTGTAGTCCCGGCCGATTTCCAGGCACTTCTCAGCTCCTCCCAGGCAAGCGGCTGACACTAATACTCGGGCGGCATTGAAACCTTCCATGTTGATATAGAACCCTTTGCCTTCTTCACCAAGAATGTATTTTTTCGGAATCTCGACGTTTTTGTAAAGAAACCCGCCGGTGGAGAGCCCCATACGCCCCATGTCTTTATATACGGTAAAGGTTGTGCCCGGAGCTTTGGCCGGAAAATAGGCAAACGTGGCTCCTTTATAACCTTTTGAAGGATCGGACTTAAAAAGGGTTAGATGACCTCCACCCCACTCATTGGACTCCCTGACACCGCTGATATAGGCCTTCTCACCGTTGACGATAAACTTGGTTTTTTCGCTCTTGGCCCAGGTCTTAATGTTGGCAAGGTCGGAGCCTCCGCCGGGCTCAGTCGTATTGATCCCCAAGAACCATTCGCCTTTTGCCACCTTAGGTAATATCTCTTCCTTCGCCTCCTTGGTGCCATACTGAGAGAGCATAAATGCCCATCCAATGCACAGCAATGTGTATACAGGCACCGACATGCTCAACTCACCCCTCGCAATCTCATGAATCGTAATCATAGCGTACTGCATCGTCTCTCCAGGCACAGCCATGCCGCCATACTCCTCCGGAATGGTCACTCCGAAGATCCCGAGATCAGCCATTTTCTTGATGAGCTCTTTTGGGATTCTCTCCCATTCCTCATCAATTTTCCGTGCAATGGGTTCCAATTCCGCTTTAGCAAACTCCCTCACCGTGTTTTTCCATAGCTCCTGCTCTGTACTTAGTCTGAATTCCATAAAATTTCCCCCTTTCTTTTTTTAAGATTTTTTGTAATTTGTTTCTATTAAACTCAAAGTAATTACCAAGCCTCATAACTGCATTCTTGGATTCAAGCGTTTCCAATATTTGGGTCTTTTCCACAGCAGTGTTTTTAAGAACACAAATGGACTGACTTAATAAAATAATCACCTCCTTTTTAAGTCAGTTGAATGGATTAAGAAGCAAAGAGTCTCAGTTTGTAATGGTATACAGTGTACAGATTCAAGGTTTACTTTATTGTAATTTTTTTCACATGTCAATATAAAAAAATTATTTAATATTAATTGAGAAACTCTTGAATGATTTTAGACATCTACCTATCTTTTATAAAATTAAAATGGATCAGACTAAGCCAGATTATTTTGAATCAGAAACAAAATTTATAACAATCTCTTTTATATAACCCTAATAAACTTAAGGCAAAAAATAGCGTTCCAACCCACTGATTTCCAAATAAAATCTTCTATACTGAAGATCAGCAACTAAATCTCAATTTAATGAAGAGAATAATACCTTTTTACGTTTATTATTTACTCTTCATCCTTTTGGCTTGCGGCTAAATTATGAGATTTACGCTCTTTCGCCGGTTTTTTTCGATGAAATGGACAGACGAGCTTATTTATAAAATAAGGGCAATTCTGGCAATCAGGATTATTTTTATAATCTTCTTCTTTGTTTAAAATGGTTTTTCTTCTCACATTCACATCCTTCTGTTTCAATAGGAGTGTAATAAATCATGAAGAGGACGTCAATAAGAATTGAAAAAAAGGTGTAGTTTTGTTCTACTAGGGAGATCTTGATAAAATAATTATAAATTAAAATCTACACAATTACTTTAAACCCTTCTAGTATTACTTTCAAGAAGGAATTAATGCTTCGCCCCTACCATGCTTGGTACTCCACAGGAGGCCAATTAATTTGAAGAACGATTGTCTTTTTCTTTGAATCGGGGAAGAAACAGATCGAAAATAGAGATGGACACTGCGACTAAAAATAATATGAAAACTTAAAGTAATATTTAAGTAATACTAACGCAAAAATAGGGTATTTTTTGGTAAAAATCAGTAGAAATTAGTAAAGGGGGAAAATACTTATAATATATTGATTAAAATAGAAATTTCCATTTCATATCCATATCTTACCGATTCTCCAATTTCAAACTTAAAAGGCGTAAATTCAACCAACAAAACTTTTATCGTTTAGGTTGCTGAATTGGACTTGACAAACGACTAAAATCGTAAAAGAATAATAAAGATAACTTTTGATATTTCAGAAGTTTTGAAACGGTGGGGGTTAAAATGAAAATACAGGAGGTGAGGGCGAAGGCAAAGGCTCTGGGTCTGAAAAAAACCTTTGGATTATCAAAGACGGAATTGATTCGAAGGGTTCAGAAAGCCGAGGGGAATTTTGATTGTTTTGGAACGGCTAAGGACTATTGCGATCAATTCCAATGTTGCTTTCGAGAGGATTGTTTTAGATTCGTCCGTGATTGATTCTCCAGGCCAAATCGTAGATCAGGGCCCTATTTAAACAATGGAGGCTTAGCGTCTTCAGGGTTTACGAAAAACTAATTCAACGAAAGGAGGATTCGTTATGGGAAAACAAATTCAGTGGGAGACCTCTCTTACCACGGCCAAGGCAAAGGCGAAGAAGGAAAAGAAGTTAATCTTAATGGACTACTATAACAATCTCTGAATTGGATGCCAACAGCTGGCAGCTGTTACTTACCCCGATCCTAATGTCTGTTTTTCTGTAGAGAGTAACTTCGTTCCCCTTCAAATTGATTTCAACAAAAACAAGGCTCTGGTAAAACGATATAGCATTAAATGGACTCCGACGATTGTGATCTTAGATCAAGATGGTGAAGAGCATCACCGCTTCGTCGGATATTTGCCTCCTGAGGATTTCATCCCCCAGATCGTCCTTGGGAAGGGGAAGACGGAGTTCGAGCTTGATCGTTTTGAGCAAGCCATACAGTGCTTCCAGGAGATTCTGGTCCGGTTTCCTAAGACAGAGGCCGCACCCGAAGCCCAATACTATCTCGGGGTTGCCAAATATAAAGCGAGCCATGATCCAAAAGAGCTAAAATTAGGATTGGAAGTCCTCAAGAGGGATTATCCGAGTAGCGAGTGGACCAAGAAGGCGCAAGTCTACTCCCTGATTCCATGACGAATTTTGGATTGTGGAGTCCATTAAACAAATGTTTTAAGAGATCAGAATGATAAGGCAGAAGTAACGCCGTGGCAAAGGGAGGCAGTACTGACCAAGATGGAACGGCCTGAATTTTTCTTTCTTTTAATATCCTCTAGTAGGCCCAACAACGCCTCTGGTTTAAAGCCTCCAACTCCAGGTGCCAGTTGGAGGCTTCGGATCACCTTTGATTCGAAAGGCCCTTCTAAATTGTTCAAGATTTGATAAAGAGGTTTCGGACGCCTTTTCTTTGTAATAGTGCAATACTGAGAAGGTTCTGGACAGTCTTCAGAGCAAAGGAAATTGGCAAGGCTGGTATAGAGATCACCTGTCTTGCCTATCATTGGATTGGACAGTCCAGAAAGGGGAGGGACCTTCCTTCTTTTTCCACCCAGAGGTTTCAATTGAGAGTGAATGAATTCGAAGACGAGGTGGAAGGGGACTGCAGGGATGATATAGTCGGCCTTTCGCCCCTCTGATAGAAATTGTTTGAGATATAATGTCCCTTCACAAATCGTGGATTCAATGGAGAGATGAGAAACTTTTAGGAGTGCCTTCTTGCTCTGATCAACAACAATGATCTTTGAGTGGGGATCTTTCTGAAATAGCTTCTCCGCCGCCCGGCTTCCAAAATGGCCACATCCAATAATGAGGTAAGAATGAGGGTTACTCTTTCCCCTCTTTCCATAACTTTTCAAGTTCAACATATTTTGGCGGGAAGGTGGCCTCCCAATTCATAAAGAAGGGGATGGGGTAACGGACGCCTCCTTTATGGGTTCCATGTAGTCCATTAATGATCTTATCGATTTGAGTATATGGGATGGCAAAGGCCATTTCAAAATCCTGGACAAATCCAAACACCCGGTCTCCATTACAAGGGAGGATGACTTGACATTTTCCTGAATCTATCACCCCTGCGGTGTAATCCGCACAGTCATACCTTCCCATGAAATTAGAGGTAAGCGTTCCTCCCTCTTCATAAAGGGCAGCATGGACGAGCCTCATGACCTGAGCTGAATCTCCATAAATGAGGATGATATCGGGTTCATAATTCGCCCGAGCAACAGGCCCGATGAGGATATATTTGTATTGACCATGTTTGAACTTCGGGACAGCAGCTTCTGTTCTCCTTCCTGCTTCTTTTGTATTGGTGTACATCCCTTCGCAGAGATTTCCTTCTTTGAAAAAGGGTAACTCCCTTTCAAAACCTAAACTCACTTGGCTCAATGGACAGGAGACATCCTCGTTTCCAAGGGCAAAGGTCCATCCCATTCTCCTCGACATTCCCACAGCCTGACAAACAGAAAATCTTTTTTTGAAATCCCTTTGAGGTCTCCTTGTCTTTTCTGGAATCTGCTCCTCCGAGGTCAGGAGTTTAATTGCCAGTGGGAGAGTAGTTGGTTTAATATAAGTTTTAATTTCTTGCTCGAAGTTTTGAAGGTCTGGCATAAGAAGGTTCCCTTATCTTAGTGGCCTTTTGGAAGTTCACAAAGTTCGATGAGAACACCACTTGAGGATTTGGGGTGGACGAAAGCCACTTTCGTGTTGTGAGCCCCAGGCCTGGGTTTCTGGTCGATCAACGTCGCTCCCTTCTCAAGATAGGCCTTCACCTCTGCTTCCACATCATCAACTTCAAAACAGATGTGATGGATCCCCGGGCCTTTGGTCTCTAAAAATTTAACGAGAGGGGAATCCGGTTCCGCAGGCTGGACCAATTCAATATTGGACTCCCCAATCTTAAAAAATCCTACCCTGGTCTTTTGGGCGGTCACCACCTCAACACCTGTGAGGTTAAGATCCAGGACATTTTGATAGAACTTGGCTGCTTCCTCGATGTTATTCACGGCAATGGCAATATGATTAATTTTTTTAAGCATCGTTTTCTCCTTCTATTTGTAAAACACAGAGAGCAGAGGGCATAGAGTAATTATATTTTATATTTTGACGCTATGCGCTTAGCCCTATGCTCTTTGCCGATTTATTTTAAGTGTTTTTCACATTTTCTTTAATGTATTTAATAATGTCTTCTGTAGAGGCACCGGGTTGGAAGATCTCCCGGATCCCAACTTTTTTCAGCCCTGGAATATCATCGACCGGGACAATCCCTCCCCCAAAAACGAGGATATCTCCAGCTCCTTTCTCTCTAAGGATCTGAACAACCTTTGGAAAGAGATTGTTGTGGGCACCGGAGAGACTGGAGAGGCCTACGATATCTACATCTTCCTGGATGGCAGCATTGGCAATCTGCTCAGGGGTCTGCCTTATTCCTGTATAGATCACTTCCATCCCAGCATCTCTTAGGGCTCGTGCGATGACCTTTGCACCCCTGTCGTGACCATCCAATCCTGGCTTCGCAATGAGCACTCTTATCTTTCGGGCCATAATCCCCTCCATCATAAGTGCGGAATTCGGATTTCGGAATGGAAACCTTAAAATATTTATCGATTATTTATTCCGCATTCCGCAATCTGCAATCCGCATTCAGTTTATCTTTCTCTGTATTCCCCAAAAACCTCTCTTAAGGTGTCTGAAATTTCTCCTAGGGTGGCATAAACCCTGACCGCCTCTAAAATGGGAGGAACCACATTGTCCGTTCCCTGAGCAGCCTTCTTTAGAACAGCCAAGGTCTCCTTCACTTTTGTGTTGTTCCTTTCTTTTTTGATCCTTGCCAGTTTTTCTTTCTGGTATTGTTCCACCTCAGGTTTGATACGAAGGATATCCCTGAGAGGTTCCTCTTCCATCTGAAACTGGTTCAATCCAACAATGATCCGCTTCTTGGTTTCGATCTCCTTCTGATATTGATAAGCACTTTCACCAATCTCTCCCTGAATATAGCCCGATTCGATGGCTTTGGTGGCTCCGCCCATCCCCTCGATCTTTTCGATATATTCTGTCGACTTTCTTTCTATTTCTTCCGTAAGGGCCTCCACGGCATAGGATCCTCCAAAGGGATCGATCATATCGGCGACCCCGCTTTCAAAAGCAATGAGTTGCTGGGTTCTCAATGCAAGCCTGACGGAGTCTTCTGTAGGCAGGGCATAGGCTTCGTCCCTGGAATTGGTATGGAGCGACTGTGTTCCTCCCAACACGGCAGCCAGAGCCTGAAAGGCAACTCTCACCACATTGTTGTCGGGTTGTTGAGCGGTGAGCGAACAGCCGGCCGTCTGGGTATGAAACCGCAACATGCACGACTCGTCCCTTTTTGCTTTAAATCGCTCCTTCATGATTTTTGCCCAGAGCTTTCGAGCCGCCCTGAATTTTGCAATCTCTTCAATGAAGGTGTTATGGCAACAGAAGAAGAAAGCGAGTCTGGAGGCAAAGGAATCCACATCAAGACCCGCCCGAATAGCTGCTTCCACATACGCAATCCCATCGGCCAAGGTGAAGGCGACTTCCTGGACAGCCGTGCAACCTGCCTCACGCATATGATAACCGCTGATACTGATGGTATTCCAACGGGGGACGAGGTCTTTACAAAATGCAAAAATATCGGTGACGATGCGCATCGATTCGAGAGGTGGATAGATGTAAGTTCCCCTTGCCGCATATTCTTTTAGAACGTCATTCTGTATTGTCCCCTGGAGGACTTCACTTTTGACGCCCTGTTTTTCTGCTACAGCGATGTACATTGTCAGGAGGATGGCTGCTGTGGAATTGATCGTCATCGAAGTGGAAACCTTATCCAGGGGGATACCATCAAAAAGAATCTCCACATCTTTCAGGGTATCGATAGCCACTCCAACCTTTCCGACCTCACCATCAGATAGGGGGTGGTCAGAGTCATAACCAATCTGCGTCGGAAGATCAAAGGCGACGCTCAAACCGGTTTGTCCATGTTCCAAGAGATATTTATATCGTTTATTCGTCTCTTCGGGCGTGGCAAATCCTGCATACTGGCGCATTGTCCAGAGACGTCCCCGATACATGGTGGGCTGGACTCCTCGGGTGAACGGGAACTCTCCGGGAAACCCCAGTTCATCACAGTAATCCAAATCGGCGACGTCCAAGGGGGTATAGAGGCGCTTCAATTCAATATGGGAAGTCGTTTTGAAAGAAGGTTCTCGTTCAGGTGCCTTTGAGATGACTTTGTTCAGAGTGGTTTTTCCCCATCTCTCAAATTCTTCTCGAACATTTTTAGCCATATTCACCTCACCTTGTAATTCGGAATTCGGATTGCGGATTTCGGAATCATTTTAATACAAATTAGACTCTTTTCTGTAATTCATGTTCAAAAATTCAGCATTCCGCAATCATCTAGAGTGGTATATTTCCATGCTTTCGCCAGGGATTGGTATCGATTTTGGTCTTCAAAATATCCAAAGCCTGGATGATTTTGGGACGGGTTTCCTCGGGTTCAATGATCTCATCCACATACCCTAATTCCGCTGCCTTGTAAGGGCTGGCAAATTTCTCTTGATATTCGGCGACCAGTCGTTGGCGCGTCTCCTTGGGATCTTTCGCCTCTTTGATTTCGTTTCGGAAGATGATATTCACTGCACCATCTGCACCCATGACCGCAATTTCGGCTGTCGGGTAGCAGTAATTGATATCTCCCCGAATATGTTTACTCGACATCACATCATAGGCGCCCCCATAACCTTTACGGGTGATGATGGTAATCTTTGGGACCGTCGCTTCACAAAAGGCGTAAAGGAGTTTAGAGCCGTGTCGAATGATTCCCCTTTCCTCCATATCCATTCCAGGAAGAAAACCCGGGACATCGACGAAGGTGATAATGGGAATATTGAAACAGTCACAGAAACGAACAAATCGGCCGGCCTTCACCGAAGAATCTGGGTCGAGGGATCCGGCTAGCCAATTGGGCTGATTGGCGACAATCCCTACTGGCATCCCGTTATAGCGGGCAAAACCGACGATGATATTCTTGGCCCAATCCTTCTGTACTTCAAGGAAATAGCCGTTATCCACAGTCGGCAAGATCACTTTTTTCATGTCGTATACTTTTTTGGAATCCTCTGGTACGGCCGTCTTTAACGAATCCTCCATTCGATTGGGATCATCCGTGCACTCGATGATCGGCGGCTTCTCCCGATTATTCTGTGGGAAAAATCGGAGCAACTCCTTGATGAGATGAACCGTATCCTCGTCATTCTCACCAGCAAAATGGGCCACTCCACTTTTTTCCATATGGACCTTTGCTCCCCCTAATAATTCAGAGGTGATAGGCTTTCCATCCGGAGTCTCTGTTTTACCCAAGGCTGCCCGGATGACATCGGGACCCGTGATATGCATGTAGCTTGTCTTTTTGGTCATGATAATATAGTCGGTCATGGCGGGGGAATAGACTGCTCCTCCTGCACAGGGTCCCATGACGGCTGAGATTTGTGGGATGACACCGGAGGCAAGGACATTTTTCAAAAAAATATAAGCATAGCCCGCGAGACTCTCTACGCCCTCTTGAATTCTTGCCCCTCCAGAATCGTTTAAGCCGATTAGCGGTGCTCCTGTCTTCATAGCGAGGTCCATCACCTTGCAGATCTTTTCTGCGAAAGCCATTCCCAGAGCGCCACCGAAAACAGTAAAATCTTGAGAAAAGACAAATGCCAGGCGGCCCTCAATCTTTCCATAACCGGTCACCACGCCATCCCCAAAAAACTTCTTCTTCTCCATGCCAAAATCGGTGCAACGATGGGTGACAAAACGGTCCAGTTCAACAAAAGTCCCGGGGTCAAAGATAAGATCGATACGTTCACGGGCGGTCATTTTTTTATCCTGATGCTGTTTATCGATTCTTTCCTGACCCCCACCTAATAATGTTTCAGCTCTTCTCTTCTCTAATTCCTTACGGATCGCTTCAATAGACTTCATGAACGATTCCCCTCCTCCTCGTAGGATTCAAATCAAATTTAATGATGTTTGGTGAGTTCCTCAGCCATGACCCTTTCCGCCACGGAGTAAGGGTCTATCCGGCGATTCATCAGGTCATCGATGATCTTATCCCATTGTCCCTCTTTTTCCATTTTTTCAATAAAATGGGCCATGACTTCGCTTTCAAGGATTTCTAAAAAGGTTGTTTTCGTCCTTTCTCTCAGCTTTTTTTCAAAGACATTGGTCTGTTCCAAAGCTTGCTTATGACGGTATATCCCATAAACCAGTTCAAAAATCCCTTTCCCTAAGATCGCCTCCGTTCTAAAAATGAGAGGTTCCCAGTTATCCTCTCTCCTTCGGCCCATTTCGAGAACCATTCGGAGATCTCGTTCCACCTTATCTGCCCCTTCCCGATCGCATTTATTGATGACAAAGAGGTCTCCGATTTCAATGATTCCAGCTTTAATGGCTTGTATATCATCTCCTAATCCCGGGACGAAGATAACGATGGAGGTGTGGGCGGTGTTGACAATCTCCACTTCATCCTGACCCACACCAACTGTTTCAACCAGGATGATATCCTTTCCCATCGCATCCATGACATTGATAATATCTTGAGTAGAACGGGTAAGTCCACCCAGACATCCCCGAGTTGCCAGGGAGCGGATGAATACCCCTTCGTCTGTGGCGTGGCGTTGCATCCGAATCCGATCACCTAAGATCGCTCCACCGGAAAAAGGGCTGGTGGGATCGACCGCCACAATCCCAACGCTTTTCCCTTCTTTTCGAAAGATGTCCACCATCTTATCCACGATGGTGGACTTACCGGAGCCTGGAGGACCTGTAATCCCGATGATATAGGCTCTTCCTGTCTTAGGATAAAGTTCTTTCAGCGGTTCCAGGGCGCTGGGCATGCGATCGTCAATATCCCTCATCAGCCTGGAAGCAGCCCGAATATCCCCCTCCAAAATTCGTTTGGCCAAACTCATAGTGTCAACAAAATATCAAAATCAAGGAGAAGAGGCAATAGATAAAATGAGAGTTAAGAGTGAAGAATTTAGAATTAAGAATTATGAGTTAAGAATTTAGAATTGAAATTCATAACTGATAACTGATAATTCATAACTCATAACTCTATAGTGCTCTTCCTGGAACCCCGATGTGACGGGCGATGACAATCCTTTGAACTTCTGAAGTCCCTTCTCCGATGTCCAAGAGTTTTTGGTTCCGATAATGGCGCTCGACGGCATATTCCTTCATCAAACCATATCCACCATGAAGCTGGACGGCTTGGTTGGCCACTCGATGGTACATTTCGGAACAGAACATTTTTGCCATAGCCGATTCTTTGGAGAAAGGCCGGTGTTGCTCACACAACCAGCAGGCTTTATAAAGCAATAGCCTTGCCAATTCAATCTCGGTGGCCATGTCTGCCAATTTAAAGGAATTGACTTGGAATGAACCGATCGGTCTTCCAAATTGCTCCCGTTCACTGGAATATTTGAGGGCCAATTCAAAAGCACCCTGGGCGCCACCTAAACCCATGGCGGCGATACTAAGTCTTCCCCCATCCAATGTTGCGAGCATCTGATGGAAACCATCTCCTCGCCGGCCAAGGAGGTTCTCCTTGGGGACTTTACAATCCGTGAAATAGAGTTCCCCTGTATTGGAGGACCTCCAGACCATCTTGCCATGCATGGTTTTTGTTGTAAAACCGGGTGTGCCATTCGGAACTAAGATACAGGAGAGTTCAGTCCTTCCATCTTCACGTTTTCCGGTTAAAGCCTGAACCACACAGACCCTGCTGATATCGGTAGTGGAGTTGGTGATAAAAATTTTCGAACCATTGATGACCCAATGGTCTCCTGCCAGAACTGCGTTCGTTTTAGAAGCTCCAGCGTCTGAGCCAGCATTCGGTTCGGTCAGGCCAAAAGAAGAGAGGGCTTTCCCTTCACAGAGTTCAGGAAGCCATTTTTTCTTCTGTTCTTCATTTCCGTAATAATAGATGGGTGAAATCCCTAAGGAGTTTCCAGCAGCCAGGGTGGCAGCTTGAGACCCATCTATTCGTGCAATCTCTTCCACGGCAATGATGTAAGAGGCATACCCTACATTGCTTCCACTGTATTCTTCAGGAACAAAAGGGCCAAAAAGGCCAAGGTCCCCCATCCGCTTGGTCAACGTATAGGAGAATTCTTCTTTGTCGTCCAGTTCCTGAGCAATGGGAGCGATTTCCTTTTCAGCAAAGTTTCGGACCATCTTCCGAAGCATTTGCTGCTCATCGTTCAAATCAAAATCGAGTGGCATATGCACCTCCACATGCAGTTCAGAGTTCGAAGTTCAGAGTTCGGAGCTTCAAACCTAAATACTCCGAACTCCGAACTAATCACTCCGAGCTATTTCTCATAAGGTACCCAGTGATAATCGAGCACCGTATTGGTAGGGTTTTTTGTTCTGAATTCAGCCTTGACCTTCATCCCGATATAGGGTTTTCCATATAACAAATAACTTTTCGGAATTGTAGCTAAACCCGGGAGCTCCACATCTACTTGCCAGTAGGGGGTGGAAAGCTCAATGCCAATTCCAGCATAGACGACTTCCGTAAAGCTATAAATCTTGCCGATCACCGGATTAGGTAAAGTCTTCCATGTCATTTCAGTGTGGCAATCTGGGCAATGAGCCCGGGGTGGAATCCAGAGACGGTTTTCCGGACAATTCTTGTTTGGACAACGGGTGGCCATCAATTTCCCTTCCCTGAGACCCTTAAAAAACGGGGATAGCATCCCATAGGTATGAACATGGGTAAGCGTTCGTGGCCATTCAATCACTGTACGCGGTTCGGTCTGCCGGATTTTAGTGACCTTGCCAATAAATTTTATCTCTTCTTTTTTCTTTGTCTGTTTCTTTTTCTTCGTCTCTAATTTTTTCTTTTTCTGTATCGTTTTCTTTACCATCGAGTTTTTCCTCCTTTACCAGCTCTTTCTGAGAATGCCAACGGTTACATGGGAACCCACACCTGCATGGGAGACCCAAAGGGCCTGTTTACTATTTTTAGGGATCTGTAAACTCTGCCAATCTTTGGGTTTCTCTTTCCACCATTTCTTCCAGATCTTGGGATCGCCATGGAATTTGTCGTACTTCTGCTGTAACTGCCATAGGCACTCAGCAGCCTGAAAGATACCTGTTGCCCCTACTGCATGCATTGTTCCAATCAGTCCACCTGACAGGTTGGAAGGACATTTCCCAGGTTTCCCTGTATTGGGATTGATATAGTAGGCATCCCCAGACTCAATATAATCTTGCTCCTGACCATAGGGCCTGAGTCCGATATCTCCATAGGTCTGTAGGTCACTGATGGTAAAGGCATCGTGAAGCTCTACCAGATCCATATCCTCGAGGGGATTTTTGATATCAGCCATACGATAGACCAGCCAGGCTGCAAATCGGGATGCTAAGAAACTCTCAAATCCTGGATAACGGGCTCCCTCTTTACCATAGAGATCTTTGTACATTCCTGGGGTTTCGTGTGGAAGTAAAGGAACTTCCATGTGTCGGCGGTCAGCCACCCGTAAAGTATGGGTTCCACCACAGATAAATAGTTCACAGGGATGGTCCGTTAACTTGTAAGCTGTTTCTTCATCACAGACCAGTACACAGGCTGCCCCAGCGCTCATGGCGCAGCATTCAAGGAATCGCAGCGGATAGGCAGACATGGGGCTAGCCAAGACTTCATCGACCGTATATTTCCCTGCTTGTTGGGCATAAGGGGAAGAACAGGCATAGAGATGGTTTTTGACGGCTATTTTGGCCCGGGTGACTTCGGACACATTAAAGGTCTCGGCAAAGCGGTTCGCCATGGGGGCATAATAGGATGAGTAAACCCGACCCAAGCGGGTTTCAAAATCCTTGCAGGCCGCTGTGGCAATATAATAGTTACCGGTCCGGGTGTCCACTTCGTCCATGCGCTCCCAACCCGCAGCTAAGGCTACATCGGCATAACCCGAAGCCACTGCCATAGCTGCAGCAAGGATTGCTGAACCTCCAGTAGCCCCTCCTGTCTTAATCCCTAAATTATGAAGAGGGTCCAGCCCAAGATAGTCATGGATCTTAGCCTCACAGAGCAGTTGGTCTTGGAAGTGGTCGGCGAACTCACCATAGGTGGCAAAGTTGATCAGGCCCTTGACCTCCAAGGGGTCCATTTTTAAGTCATTATCCTCTAACATATTCTTGAAGGCAATCATAGCCAGCTCTTCCAGTTTATATTCAGGGAAATATTTTTTATAAGCCGTTGTTCCTCCGGCCACGATAAAAACCTTTCGATTCCATTTGGGAATCCTTAAGTTCCCTTCTTTAAATGTTATCATTCTTATACCTCCTGAAAGCAGAATAGTTGTTTTAGATTAAAACAATTAATTAAATTTCGATTTCCTTCTATCTCAAATTTTAAATTTTAAACTTTTAAACCTTCACCCCCCTTCTTTTTCGTGATTTGAAAAGACTGTTTGATCCCCCCTCTCGTTAGACTTTAATTTCCAAACCAAAAACCCAAAACTCCAAACTATTATTTTCTGGGTTTTACATTTTTCCGAACCCAGTTTACAGCATCTTCGATGGAAGTCCCGGGAGTGAAAATCCCTTTCACTCCAATCTGGGTGAGGGCAGGGAGGTCCTCTTCGGGAACAATTCCCCCTCCAAAGACCATGATATCGTCTGCCCCTTTTTCCTTAAGAAGTTCAATCACCCTTGGGAAAAGGTAGTCATGGGCCCCGGCCAGGCTGGATAATCCGATCGCATCCACATCTTCCTGGATAGCAGCCGACACAATCTGCTCAGGCGTCTGATGGAGGCCTGTATAGATCACCTCAAAACCGGCGTCCCTGAATCCTCTTGCGATCACTTTTGCTCCCCGATCGTGTCCATCCAAGCCAGGTTTGGCAATAAGAATTCGAATCTTCCTTTCCGGACTCATCATTCCTCCCTATGTTGAGGGTTCAAGGATTCAAGGGTTCGAGGGTTCTAGTCTTCCCGATTTGTTCACTAAAACCCTTGACCTCTAGGCCCCTCGGGCCCTTAAAAATATCCCGGATCTGAATATCGACCAAAAACGTCTCTCCACACATCACAGATTTCCTGGATGGTGGCATATTCCCTGACCGCGTTGATAATGTGAGGCATGAGATTCTCCCCATTTTTAGAAGCCATTCGAATCTGATTAAGATGTTCTTTTACCTTTTGATTGTTTCGTGTCTGCTTCACCTCACGGAGTCGTCTCAATTGCCTTTCTTCAATCTCCTGTTTCATTCTCCAGATCGTAATGGGGGGATGTTCTGTCGCATATTTGTTGACACCGACCACCGCCTTTTCACAGGAGTCAATCTGTTTCTGATACTTGTAGGCGGAATCAGCAATTTCTGCTTGAGGAAAACCTCGTTCAATCGCTGCGACCATTCCTCCCATTTCATCAATCTTACGGATATATTCCCAGGCCTGTTCTTCCATCTGATGGGTCAGAGCTTCAACAAAATAAGAGCCGGCCAGGGGATCAATGGTATTGGCTACCCCGGTTTCCTCTGCAAGGATCTGTTGTGTCCGTAAGGCAACAGTGGCGGCTTCCTCAGTGGGGATTGCATAGGTCTCGTCCAGAGAATTGGTGTGGAGGGAATTGGTTCCCCCCAGTACGGCAGCCAATGCTTCATAAGCAGTGCGGACGACATTGTTATAAGGTTGTTGTGCGGTCAAGGAACAACCCGCCGTTTGGGTGTGGAAGCGGAGCATCCAGGAACGTGGATTTTTTGCCATGAAACGCTCGCGCATGATTTTTGACCACATCCTTCGAGCTGCTCTGAATTTGGCGATCTCTTCAAAAAAATCAATATGAGAATCAAAGAAGAAGGAAAGCCTCGGAGCAAAATCATCTACATTGAGTCCTCTTTCCATCGCTGCCTCCACATAAGCAATGCCATCAGCCAGAGTGAAAGCGAGCTCTTGAATCGCCGTTGCCCCAGCCTCACGGATATGGTAGCCGCTGATGCTGATGGTATTCCAACGTGGGACTTCCTTAGTACAATATTCAATGGTATCGACAATGATCCTGAGCGATGGTTTCGGCGGGAGCATGAAGGTCTTCTGGGCAATGAATTCCTTCAGCATATCATTTTGGATGGTCCCTCCAATTTCTTTTTTACTGACACCCTGCTTCTCCGCGACGACAATGTACATCGCCAGCAAGATCGAAGCGGGTGGATTGATAGTCATCGAGGTGGTGACATTGTCCAACGGAATTCCTTCAAAGAGAATTTCCATATCCTTCAGGGTGTCGATGGCCACGCCACATTTCCCAATCTCCCCTCTGCACATTGGAGAATCGCTGTCGTAGCCCATGAGCGTAGGATAGTGAAAGGCGATGGAAAGACCGGTTTCACCATGAGACAACAGATAATGGAAACGCTTGTTTGTTTCCTGTGGGCCTCCCAGGCCGGAGAACATTCGCATCGTCCAGAGCCTTCCCCGGTACATGGAGGGTTGGACTCCCCGGGTGAAAGGATAGACACCCGGAAAACCAATGTCTCTGGAATAATCAATGTCTTTTGTATCTTCCGGAGTGTAAAGGCCTTTGATCTGAAGATCGGAGACAGTGGTAAACCGCGGGAGACGTTCAGGCGTTTCGCAGAGGATTTTTGATAAATCCTCTATCCACCTTTTCTTCTCCTCTTCAACCTTTTTAAGTTTGTCCTCTTTGAACATGCGTCATCCCCCCTTCAATCCATATGACTGTGGAAAGTTCATCAAAGGTTTGGATGGTGAGGTGTAGTAAACAAAATAATTTTTTTACCTCTTTATCTCTCTATCCCTTCTCTGGCCGGCACCCCTTTATCGTAATAGTGTTTTCTATCTACCATTTCCGTTACCAAATCGGCCCTCTGCAAAATTTCGCGCTTCACATTTCTACCTGTGAGAATGAGTTCTACCGTCTCTGGTTTGGAATCGATGAGTTGGAGAAGATCATTGACGGGAATCAGACCATAATCAATAGCCAGATTGATCTCATCAAGGATCACGATATCATATTCTTTGTTTTGGATTGCTTTTTTTGCCATCGAGAACCCTTCTTGAGCCAACTGTAAGTCCTTTGGATCGGGATTAGGTTTTGAGATAAATGTTTCTCGACCCACCTGTTTTAATGTAAGATTAGGGGAGAGTTTCTTGGCGGACTCCAATTCTCCGTATTCGACATTTCCTTTCATAAATTGAACCACCAACACCTTCATCCCGTGACCGACCGCCCTGAGGGCAAGCCCTAAGGCTGCCGTGGTTTTTCCCTTTCCGTTTCCGGTATAGACTTGGATAAGGCCTTTCTTCATACTCCTGAATCGTGATCCGTGATTCGTGAATCGTTAAAAAATTAATAACTTAATAACTCAATGGCCTAATGACTTAATGACCCCAAAGCTTTATTAACAAACTTCCCGAATCTGGGCGATGATCTGTTCTGTCTTAAAATGCCTGAGACTGATGGCACTCGAGGGACAGGCAGCATTACAGGCTCCACACCCTTTACAAAGGGCCTCATTTACCGTCATGACTTTCCGATAAGGATCCATCTTCAGGGCTCGGTATTCACAGATCTGCTCACAAAGACCACATCCCGCACACATGAGGCGGTCCACCACTGCAGTAATTGGTTCAATTCTCACCCTTCCTGCAAAGAGGGGAATGGTGGCTCGAGAAGCTGTCCCGTGAGCTTGTGCGATGGTATCGGAGATATCTTTTGGTCCCTGACAGGTTCCAGCCAGGAAAATCCCATCGGTGGCCGTATCGAGAGGTCTCATCTTTGGGTGGGCCTCTAAATAAAAACGATCTGCCCCTTGAGAGAGTTTGAGAAGGCTTCTAAGACGATCGGCATCTTGTCTCTGTGTGAGACCTGTTGCCAAAACGACCAGATCTGCCTCCTCTTCATAAGGTTCTCCCAGGAGTTCATCCTCTGCCTTGACGATCAATTTCCCAGACCTTTGATAAATCTCAGAAGGGATTCCCTTCCGGTAAAAGATCCCCTTTTTCTGTACCTGCTCATAGAATTGTTCACAACCTTTTCCAAAAGCCCTGATGTCAATGTAGCAGATGGTGACCCGTGCCTCAGGGAGCCGATCCTTAATGAGATGAGCCTGCTTGGCCGTAAACATACAGCAGACCCTGGAACAATATTCATTGCCCACGGTTTTATCCCTTGAGCCCACACATTGAATGAAGACGATCTTTTTGGGTTCCTTTCCATCGATGAGAATTTTTCCCTGGGTGGGGCCACTGGCGGAGAGCAATCTTTCGAGTTCAAGGCCTGTCATCACATTTTTATAGAGGCCATACCCAAATTCGGGCTTAAGTTTTGGATCAAAAATATCGTAACCTGTGGCCACAACGATCGTCCCGATATCGACCTGGAATTCCATCCCCACCTCTTCAAACTGGATGGCTCCTTCAGGACAGGCGTCCCTGCATTTTCCACACTCCCCTTTCTGTAGGTAGAGGCAGTTTTTTGAATCAATGATATAGCTGAAAGGAACCGCATTGGGGGAGGGGAGATAGATGGCCTTTCTCTCCACCAATCCCATATTAAACTCACTTGGAACTTTGACCAGGCAGACCTCTTCACAGTTCTTACAGCGATTGCATTTGTCTGGATCTACATAACATGGATCATGTTTGATCTTGACTTTAAAATTGCCCACAAATCCTTCTACTTCTTCCACTTCACTGTTGGTGAGGAGGTGAATCAAAGGATGATTTGCCACTTCCTCCATTTTGGGCAACAGGGTAGAAGAGGTTTCCTCTAAATTTGGAAAGGTTCGATCGAGTTGCGCAAGATGACCACCGATGGTGGGAGATTTCTCGACCAAATAGACTTCGAAGCCTGAATGGGCAATGTCGAGACTGGCCTGAATCCCTGCGATGCCCCCTCCGATCACCAAGACCGCTGGCGTGACACCCACCTCATTTTCTTCCAAGGGTTCATGAAGGGAGACCTTTGCTACCGCAGAGGCGATCAACTCCATTGCCTTTTTCGTCCCCTCTTCTTTGTTGGGATGAACCCAGGAACACTGCTCACGGATGTTAGACATTTCAAAAAAGTAAGGGTTGAGGCCTGCGGACCGAACAGCATTTCGATAAGTGTTTTCGTGCATTCTCGGAGAGCAGGCAGCTACCACTACCCGATCGATACCAGAATTTTTAATGTCATTCTTAATCAGATCCTGACCGGGATCGGAACACATATACTGATAATTTCGGGCCATGGCGACATGGGGAAGGGTTTTGGCGAATGCCGTCACCTTCTCAATATCGATTGTTGCCGCGATATTAATTCCACAATGACAGATATAGACACCGATCTTCATTTTTCGTGATCCGCAACTCGTGATTCGTGATTCGTAATTTTATTAACTCCGAACTCCGGACTCCGAACTTCTGGTTTTCGTCCTTTTGCAAGGAGGGCGCAGGCCAAAGAAGCTGCCCCGCTCGCCTGGGCCACCGTATCCGGTATGTCTTTGGGTCCCTGACAACACCCCGCAAGAAAGATTCCTTCTACTTTGGTCATGATGGGATCGAGACCTGGAGCCTCTGCATAAAATTTGTCAGAAGAATTCTCTAGTCCAAGCATATTTTTCAAAATATTTTCTTCCTTTCGGGGAACGAGCCCAGAGGCCAAGACGACCAGATCCGCATCCAATTCAAAAGGTTCTCCTAAAAGGGTGTCCTCACCTCTGACCACCAATTTCCCATTTTTACGAAAAACCTCAGATGGATTTCCTCTCCGGTAAATAATTTCCTCCTTTTGAACCCTCTCGTAAAATTCCTCAAATCCTTTCCCAAAGGCTCTCACATCCATATAGAGGACAGTGATGCGGGCGTCCGGAATCTTATCTCGGAGAAGGTGAGCTTGTTTGGCTGTGAACATACAGCAAACCCTTGAACAATATTCATTGTCCACTGTTTTATCCCTCGACCCCACACAGTGGATGAAAACCACTTCCTTGGGCTTCTTCCCTTGGATCAAAATCTCGCCTTTGGTAGGACCCGAGGCAGAGCAGAGCCTCTCCAGTTCGAGACCATGAAGGACATTGGGATAGACCCCATATCCAAATTCAGGCTTTTTCTTCGGGTCAAAGGGATCGAAACCGGTTGAGAGAACAATAGCTCCTACTTGGAGCTCAATCCTTTCTTCTTTCATTCCATAAACGATGGCTTTGGGTTGGCAGTATTTGGCGCACTCTCCACAATCCGAACAACCTCCGCAGTTGAGACAACGGTTTGCTTCTTCAATGGCCTCTTCTGATGCGAGGCCTGAACCGAGAGGTTTGACCATATCAGGAAGAACTTCCTTTTCTTTCCTTTTTGAATCAGGAAGGGTACTTTGAAAAAGTGAGATCTGCTTTCCTTCTGATTCCCTTCCTTCCACCAGATCTTCGCCGCGGAGATATCGATCAATCGAGATGGCGGCCCTTCTTCCATGAGCCATCGATTCGATGATCGTTCCAGGACCAGTAACTGAATCTCCTCCTGCGAAGACCCCTTTCAGGTTGGTCTCAAGAGAAATGGGACTAACCTGAATCGTTCCCTTTCGAGTGCTGTTTAATTCTTTAAAGATATGAGTCATTGATTCTGCGCCGGTCATTCCCACACCAATAAAAATGGCATCAAAAGATTGAAGAAGAGTTTCCGGGGAAACATCTTTTCCTACTTCGGTGTTGAGACGGATCTCAATTCCCATTTTGTTGATGATGGAGAGATCTTTCTCAATCACCTGCCTCGGTAACCGATAGGAGGGGAATCCATGGGTGAGGAGACCGCCCAAATCATTTCGGGATTCAAAAAGAGTGGCCTGATAGCCCAATTTCCTCAGATCGTAGGCAGCTACCAATCCGGATGGACCTCCGCCGATAATGGCTACCTTTTGATCCTTCTCTTGGGAAGGTTTAAACTCAATTTCAGGTTCCTCGACATGATCGACGAGGAATCTTTTAAGATGGCAAATGGGGATGGGTCGATCCTCCTCGATTCGCTTACACTCCTTCTCGCAGGGGTGAGAACAGGCATAGGCGAGAATTCCTGGAAAAGGAAGTTTCTCTCTCACCAGTGCAAGGGCCTCTTTAAACTTACCCTGAGAGATGAGGGCCACATAACCCTGAGCATTACAATGGAGAGGACAGGTAGCTGTGCAAGGTGGTATTCCTCTCCGGTCGATGGTATATTTGAGAGGGACGGCTTGGGGAAAAGGGGTGTAGATGGCCTTTCTCTTTCCAAGTCCCATATCAAATTCATTGGGGAGTGTGACAGGACACTGCGCCACACAATCTGCGCAGGCCGTGCATTTGGTTACATCTACATAACGGGGTTTCTTCCTGAGGATCACCTTGAAATGTCCAGCTTTCCCTTCGATATGGACCACCTCAGAATAGGTGAGGAGGTTGATATTGGGATGGTTGGCTGTATCCACCATCTTGGGCGTGATGATACAAGCGGAACAATCAAGGGTCGGAAAGGTCTTGTCCAGTTGGGCCATATGGCCACCAATAGAAGGGTCCTTCTCCACCAAATGGACCTTAAATCCTTTCTCAGCGATGTCCAAGGCGGCCTGCATCCCTGCAATGCCCGCACCAATCACCAGGGCCTCAGGAATCACATCTTTATGGCTTTCATTTTCCATCATCAACTAATAAATTCCCCCTCTCCCTTGACGGGAGAGGGTTGGGGTGAGGGTGATTTAAATTGATCTTTTCCCCCTCCCCTTCATCCCCTCCCCTGGCGGGAGGGGATTGAGGATAGATTTATTTCAGTTTTCCAATCAATGCCGAAGCAATCGTATTTTTCTGAATCTCTTTTGTCCCTTCGTAAATTTCTGTGATCTTGGCATCCCGATAGAACCGCTCTACTTCGTATTCGGTGATGTAACCATAACCTCCAAAGATCTGGATGGCTTCATCAGCCACCTCCACAGCTGTCCTTCCTGCAAACATCTTGGCCATGGAAGTGAGTTTCGGATCGATTCTTTTCAGATCATAGTTCCATGCCGCCTTATAGGTCAACAGTCTCGCCGTCTCAATCTTCGTGGCCATATCAGCCAATTTGTGTTGGGTGATCTGAAAATCAACCAGTTTTTTTCCAAACTGTTCCCTCTGTTTGGCATAGTCCAGTGCCCGATCAAAAGCTCCTTGGGCGATGCCGAGAGCTTGGGCAGCGATCTCAATTCGGCTTTCATCGAAAAATTCAAGGACCTGATAAAATCCTTTATTTTCTTCACCGAGAAGATTGTTCAAAGGCACTCTGACATCGCTGAAGGAAAGTTCAGCCGTTGAGGTCATTCGAATGCCCATTTTAGGTGTGATCTCTGTTGCGTCTAACCCTTTTGTCCCTTTTTCAACAATGATTGTGCATTGACCTCGATAAGGAGGTTTAGCACTTGGATCCGTTTGACAAAGAACGACAAAGAAATCTGCAAGGCTTCCATTGGTGATAAATGTCTTGGTCCCATTGATCACAAAGGAATCTCCTTGCTTTAATGCCGTGGTTGACATGGTGGTAATATCACTTCCGTGGTTAGGTTCTGTATAGGCACCTCCGGAGATGAATTCTCCCTTGGCGATAGGAATAAGATACTTCTTCTTTTGTTCATTTGTTCCAAAACGGAGAACGACCTCAGAGGAAAAATCAGCCAGACTCACTGCCACGCCGACCCCGGAGTCCTTCCGGCAAAATTCTTCAACGATGAGAATATTCTCGAAGACACCATAACCCTGACCTCCGTATTCCTCAGGGAAGTGAATGCCGATAAATCCCAGCTTGGCAGCTTTCTTCCAGATCTCTTTAGGAAAGGTATGGGTCTGCTCCCATTCCAGAATCTTTTCCTTATCATATTCTCCCTGGATGAATTCCCTGGCTGCCTTCTGAATATCCTTCTGTTCTGATGTCAATTCAAAATCCATGTCTCACCTCATCCCAGTTCGGAGTAATTAGTTCGGAGTTCGGAGAAAATCTTGTTAAGAGAATTAGTACTAGTTAGGTTTTGACTCCGAACTCCCAACTCCGAGCTCCTAACTTTTCTGTTTGAATTCTTTGATCTTATTTTTTAAGACAGGGACGATTTTGAATAAATCTGCCACAATCCCGTATTGAGCGACGCTGAAGATAGGAGCTTTGGGATCTTTATTAATAGCAATTACTGTTCCAGCACCTTTCATCCCTGCCACATGCTGGAAAGCGCCGCTGATGCCGATGGCGATATAGACCTTCGGTTTTACTGTTTTCCCAGAAGTCCCCACCTGACGGTCCTTGGGCAACCACTTCTTATCTACCACAGGCCTGGAGCAGGAGAGGGTTCCTCCTATTGCATCGGCAAATTCCTTGACTATTGGGATATTTTCGGCTTCCTTGATCCCTCTTCCTATTGAGACCAGAATATCTGCCTGTGTAATATCTACTTCGCCAATAGCGGCTTCCACATACTGGAGAAAACGTCTGGCCAGACCTTCATCGGTCAAGGGCGAAGGAAGCTTCACCATTTCACCCGGAAGAGCCTCTTTTTCTAAAACCGGAAAAGCCCCAGAACGAAGGGTCACCATGTAGGGTCCTTTCTTCAAAAAGGAGACCGTTGCATTGACTTTTCCTCCATAGAGTTGGCGGGTGAGTGAAAAGGCTTCTCCTGTTGCCTCAATCCCAATGCAGTCCGTAGCCAGGGGCATCTTTAAATGAGCAGCGAGGCCAGGAGCAAAGTCCATGCCCATGGCTGTATGTCCGATCAGGGTGAGTAAAGGTTTCCTCTCAGTGATCAGCTGGGTAAGAACTTTTTCATAAGTCTCGGAGTTGTAAACTTCGAGGCGTTCATCCTCGATAAGAAAAACCTTATGGGCTTTCGGTTTGAGGGCCTCGGCTAACTGGTTTACTCCCTTACCCAAAAGGGCCACTCCGATCTCTGCACCGATGCTCTCTGCTAATTGTCTCCCTTTGGAGAGCATCTCCCATGTCACATCCCTCAATTCTCCACGTCGATGTTCTGCTAGGACGATGATCTCTTTCATCAGGCGAGCCCTCCTTTATCTTTCAGAATATCGAAAACTTTCAGTGCGACCTCTTCAGGTTTTCCCTCCAACATCTCCGCTCCTTCACCGACTGGAGGAAGGAAAATCTTTTCCAACTGAATATCCGAACCGGAAAGGCCAACCTCTTCAGCCTTCAGATTGAGATCTGAAACCCCAAAGGTTTTAATCTCTTTTTTAGCTACCTTTCGGATGCCCATAATGGAGACATAGCGGGGTTCATTGATTCCAGTTTGAATGGTAAGAACCGCGGGGAGGTCGATTTCGTAAACTTCCTCTAAACCCCCTTCCAATTCTCGATGGACCTTGACCTTCTTGTCTTGGGCTTCGAGGCGGGTGACTAAAGCGGCATGAGGGATTCCAAGCAGTTCGGCCAGGACCACTCCCACTTGCCCATATCCATCGTCTTCGGCTTGAGTGCCTGTGAGAATGAGGTCATAAGGAATTTTTCGAATCGCCTCTGCCAAAATCTTTGCCGTGACAAAGCCGTCTGATCCATCAAAAGCAGGATCGGTTAACCGGATGGCATCCTCCGCGCCCATGGCCAGACATTTTCTCAGGGATTCATTCGAATCTTCTCCTCCGATGGAGAGAACCGTTACCGTCCCGCCCAATTTCTCCTTGAGCAGGATGGCCTCTTCAATCGCATAACTGTCCCACTCGTTGAGATCGAACGCGAGCCCACTTTTATCGATGTCTTTTCCTGATTTGCCGATGGAAACATCTGCATCAGCTGTTTCCGGGACCCTTTTTATACAGACAATAATGTTCATTCAATTTCCTCCTTTCCTTAAACTTTCAACTTTTATCGAAGAGATGCCTCCATCATCAATGAGAGGGGAGGGGTAGGGGGAAGTGATCACCCCCCCAAATATTCTTGAAGAATATTTCACTTTCATTTGCAAAGATCGACCGTCATGAGTGGATACCTGTACTACCTCCCCATCTTCTATCTTGAGACGATGACCATCTTCTGGATTCATTTCGAGGTAAGGTTTTTCTGAAACACTTTTTAAAGCATCGCTTTTTGAACTGAGAAGACCGGATTGAAAAAGAGAAGGTCTTTGGATCAGATGGAAAGGATAGCCTTCCGGATTTTGATGGACTGTTCCTCCATTGACAGGTATCAGTTTTGCTTTTCCTATCGGGAACCCTTCCGCATAGAGGTAAGGGGAACCATTTGGCCATTGTTCTCCGTCCTGAATACCTCGGTAATGAGGAAGATCACGACCAATCTCTTCAAAGATGGCCTCTGGGGTTTCTCCTGGGATGGGACATTCAAGAAGGCGAAGCAAGGAAAGGAAAATATCAAAATCCGATTTTGACTGCCCAAGGGGGGAACGAAGGGGATTCAATTTTTGAACCCTTCGCTCCAGGTTTGTAAACGTTCCTCCTTTTTCTACAAAGGAACATGCAGGGAGAACAACGTGAGCCTTCTCCGCTGTTTCAGTCATGAAGAGGTCTTGGACGATAATCAAAGGAATCTTTTCTAAAGCCTGTCTTCCAAAGGCAGGAGAAGAGACAAAGGGATTTCCTCCGATGAGATAGAGTGCTTTTAATTTTCCTTCGAGAGCCTTTGGCAGGAGATCTTTCTTTCCATCTTCCTCCATATAAGAAAAGAGCCCCATATCGATGGCTCCTTGATCGTTGCATTTTTCTAAGAGGATGAGGATGCCACAGGATTCCTTTCCCATGTGGCCTGTGACGAGAGCGAGGTTGGAGGAAGCCATGGCAATCTCTTTTGGATCGAGGTGTGACCAAAGGCCAGATCCGATCAGGATCATTGCCTTCTTGGCTTGGGCATAGATTCTGGCTGCTTTTTCAACTTCTGTTTTATTAGCTTCGGTCATTCCAGAGGCTTCAGGTTGAAAAGTAGAGATCTCCTCCCTTAGTTCTTTTATTCCTTCTGCCCTCTCTTCGATGAACCCTTTATCCTCCAGGCCTTCTTTGAATATCGTTTGGATCATTGCGTTGATTAGGGAGATTTCCATCCCCGGCCGATCAAGAAGGGTGATGGAGGGAAAAAGGAGTGGAGAAATTTGTGTGGCCCGGGTGAGGCCGATATCATAGCTCCCCAGCACAATCAATTGAGCTCTATTTCGTCGAATGGCCAGATGGATCTCGTTCTTGATAATCGGATGTGTCTGAGTCGGGTCTACACCGATGACCAAGATGCAATCTGCTTTGCGAATCTCTCGGATCGAGTTGGTTGAAGCAGCCATGCCCAATGTCTTTGCCAACCCTTCTGTCAATCCACGGGTAGAAGCCTCACCACCCTGTGCGATCTGGTTCGTTCCGATAGCATTTTGAAATAATTTTTTTAAAAGATAGTATTCCTCATTGGTCAAACGGCTGGAGGCAATGCCGGCAATGGCCTCTGGACCATATTGATCTTTAATCGCTTCAAGCTTCTGCGCCATCAATTGGAGGGCTTCCTCCCAGGATGCCTCTTTGAAAGTTCCATTCACTCTTAGGAGTGGCGTCTTGATTCTTTCCGGGTGGTCAACGAAGTCCCATCCGAAGCGACCCTTGACACATAGATTTCCATCACTCGGCCCCTTCTTAGGATCAGAAAAGACCCGCCTGATCTCTCCTCCCTTTGAGCCTATCGTGAGGGAACATCCGCATGCACAATAAGGGCAGGGCGTGGTCGTCTCCCTCAATTCCCACGCCTTGATCGTGTAGTCGAAACGATCACTGGTGATCGCGCCCACTGGGCAGGTGTCCATACATTGGCCACAAAATTCGCATTGGAGGGGTCGATGAAAATCTGTGTCAATCACCGTTTTGATTCCTCTTTTTGAAAAAGAAAGCTCTCCGACTCCCTGTACTTCATCACAGATTCGAACGCACCGGCCGCAGAGAATACATTTATCCGAGTCCCTCTGAAGAAGAGGTGAACGATCATCCGCAGGAAAAGACATTCGCTCCCAAGGGTAGAGTGTCTCGACCACGCCATACTCGTAGACCAACGTTTGAAGTGCGCATTCTCCTTCCTTTTCGCACCTGGGGCAGATCATAGGATGGTTGAGCAAGATGAATTGAAGTTGCAGTCTTCTGGAATCTAAAATTTCAGGGGAATGGGTGATGATCTCCATGCCATTTTTTGCAGGCGTAAAACAGGCTGGCAGGAGTTCAGACTTTCCTTTCTGCTGGACGACGCAGAGACGGCAAGCCCCAAAGGGGATGAGCCTTCGATCGTGGCAGAGAGTGGGGATTCGAATACCAGCTAATTGGGTGGCCTCGAGAATGGTTCTCCCTTTCTCAACGTCTACTTCGACTCCATCAATCTTCAGTTTAATCGTTTGATTTTTCATTTATTCAATCGCATTAAACTTACATGCCTGGATACATGACCGACACCTGATACATTTTTCCAAGTGAATGGCGGCCGGTGTTTTTTTCTCCCATGTGATCGCATCCATTGGGCATGCCTTTTTGCAGAGACCACACATCTTACACTTTTCTTGGTCGACCCGGAATTGAATCAGATCCACACAGACCAGAGCAGGACATTGCTTGTCAAGAATGTGTGCTTCATATTCATTTCGGAAATAACGAATCGTGGAGAGAACAGGATTAGGTGCGGTCTTTCCTAGCCCACAGTGGGAAGTCTCTTTAATATGGTGGCCCAGTCGTTCCAGTCTTTCGATATCCTCCATCTCCCCTTTACCCATGGTGATCCGATTCAAGATATTGAGCATCACCTTCATCCCTACTCGGCAGGGAACGCATTTACCGCAGGATTCATCCACAGAGAAGTCAGTAAAGAATCGGGCTGTATCGACCATGCAGGTGGAGTCGTTCATCACGACCAGACCACCGGAACCCATCATGGCTCCTGCTTCATCGAGGGAGTCGAAATCTACCTCTATATCTAAAAGAGATGCTGGAAGGCAGGCTCCGGAAGGCCCACCAATCTGAACTGCTTTGAACTCTCTCTTCTCAGGGATTCCCCCTCCAATATCATAGACAATTGTTTGAAGAGCCGTTCCCATAGGAACCTCAATGAGGCCCACATTATTGACCATCCCTGTGAGGGCGAAGACTTTGGTCCCTTTCGATCTTCCTGTTCCCAGAGAGGCGAACCACTGCCCACCCTTTAAGAGAATAGGGGGCACATTAGCAAAGGTTTCAACGTTGTTGAGAACGGTCGGTTGCCCCCATAACCCGGCCTCGGTAGAACGGGGTGGTTTAATCCTCGGCATTCCTCTTTTCCCTTCGAGGGAATACATGAGAGCCGTCGATTCTCCACACACAAAGGCTCCAGCACCGGGATAGATACCGATATCAAAATCGAAACCGGAACCGAGTATATCCTTCCCCAAAAGCCCATAGTTTCTAGCCTGCTCAATGGCGATGTTGAGTCGATGAATGGCGAGAGGATACTCTGCCCTAACATAGATGTACCCTTGATGAGCCTCCAGGGCATAACCGCCAATGATCATCCCTTCCAAAACTGAGTGAGGATCCGCTTCCAGGACAGAACGATCCATGAAAGCGCCCGGGTCTCCTTCGTCTCCATTGCAGATGACATATTTCGGAAACGAGTCGTAACGGCGTCCCTCTTCCCATTTTAAACCGGTTGGAAAACCAGCTCCTCCTCGGCCTCTCAGGCCGGAAATCTTTACCTCCTGGATCACCTCTTCAGGGGTCATGGAAGAGAGGACTTTTGAGAGAGCGGCATATCCATCTCGAGCGATATATTCATCGATATTTTCTGCATCGATCAGACCTCGATTTCTGAGGGCTCTCAGCACCTGATGCTGGAAGAAAGGAATATCCTTCAACAGTGGGACCTTTTCTTTAATGGTCGGTCCTGTATATAAGAACTTCTCTACAGGCCTTCCTTTCAGGAAATGTTCCTCCACAAGAAAGGGGATATCCTCCGGTGTGAGCTTTTTATAGAAAATACCTTCAGGATAGACCACCATAATGGGGCCTTCGGCACAGAAGCCGTTGCATCCTGTGATGACGACCTTCACCTCATCGGAAAGACCCCGACCCTTCAATTCTGACTCGAGGCGCTCCTTCACATTCAAGGAGCCGCAGGAAACACATCCTGTTCCAGCGCATACCATGAGGTGAGTTCGGTAGGTTTTCATCCTTTTACTTCAAATTTGATCGAATTAGTAAGTCGTCTCACTTCCTCTTGCCAACGCATAAGCCTCGACGATCTCTCCATTTAAGACATGGTGAATCAATATCTCTTTCATTTTCTCTTCATTGAGGTCACAATATTTGACAGGCGGTTTTCCAAGAATTTCCACGGTGGCCATAGGTTCCCGACTACAAAGCCCTGCACATCCAGAGGTCGTCACCCTCACATCATTGATTTTTCTTTCTTCAATCTCTTTTAGGACAACAGACATTAATTTTCTGGCTCCGGCGGCGATGCCGCAAGTGCCCATGTGAATGTTGATCCTTGCCCGGAAGCCTCCCTCCCTCAGAACCGTGGTGGACCGAACCTCTTCTTTGATCCGTTTTAAGTCTTCAATCGTTAGTTTGGCCATCGCCATTGATCTCCTATGGGTAAGACCGCACAATTTCAATCGCCTTGCCCGGACTGACCATACCGTAAGTGTCATGGCCTACGACCAAAACCGGGGCTAAACCGCAAGCGCCAAGGCATCGCACCGCTTCCAAAGAAAATTTTCGATCCTGTGTGATCCCTCCAACTTCCACATGGAGTTCTCTCTGGAGATTGTCTAAAATCTGTTTCGATCCTTTTACATAACAGGCTGTTCCAAGACACACTCGGATAATGTGTCTTCCCCTTGGGGTGGTTGTGAAGAATGTATAAAAAGAGACAACCCCATAAACTTGAGAAGAGGGGAGATGAAGTCCCTGTGAAATTCGATGTTGGACTTTCTTGGGAAGGTATCCACAGATATCCTGGACCTCTTTTAATACAGGGATGAGTGCGCCATGTTTTTCTCTATATTTGTCGATCACCTGATCAATCTTTCCCCATTCTTCTCGGGAAATCTCTTCTGCCCATCTCATCCTTGAACTCCGATCTGAGCCAACCCCTCTTTGAGATGTTTTCTCAACCATTGAATCACTTCTGGATCGGTGAGAGATCGGTTTTTAAACCGTTCCTTCAGCCACTGACTACTCAAAGTGTATGACTTTCCTTCTTTCTTATGGATGTAGGAAATACTTAACTCAGGGTTCCCCAGAAGAAGCATCGTCATCGTTTCCACCATATTCCCCAAGGGTTTCCGGTCGATATGGTGGTATTGAAAGGTGGCGATCACTTTCGTCCCTTTTTCTAATTCCGATTCGATTCGAAGCATCCCCCCTGTCTCCCGAGCAGCTTGGGCCATTAGGGAGAGGCCCAGCCCAACTCTCCTCGAAGTGCGGGTCGTGAAGAAAGGATCGATCGCTTTTCGACTGACCTCTTCATCCATACCGATTCCATCATCTTTGATTTCGATCACCAACCGATCCTCTTTGGGTTCTTCCATCACCAAAATATCAATCCTTTTAGCCTTGGCCGAAATCGCATTCTCAACAATGTCCAGTATATGGAGGGAGAGATCTTCCAACCCCGCCTCACAACAAAGTTTTACTGCTCCACCACCCTTCGTCCTTCTTGATCATGAAGGGCCTTCTTGACTTCCTCTGAGGTTGTCTCCTTCAGGAGGAAGTGGGTGATATTTTTTCCGATGTCTTCAAGGTGGTGGGCATCGGAAAATCGTACAAAAGAGTAACGCCGATAAGCATGAAATCTTTTCTGAGCCTCCTCTTTAGAGGTCCGCGGGGAGATCTCCAGTCCATCCAGGGATAACCCCTCTGGGATAAAACCCAATTGGCCGAGGAGGCTGAATGCCTGACGGTCGATGTGAGAAGCAATGGTGACTCCTCGAAGCGAACCCACCGCAGAAACGATTCGTTCAAGGGGAAGGCGAGTTGCCCCAATCAACATTTTTCGGTTGATTCCTATCGTTTCGTCTTTTTCATTGACCATCATCTGGCAACCGAACACCTCCTCCACATTTTCACCAAGAAGATTTTGATAGATCAAGTTTTGGAGGGCCATGCAGTCCTCCTGCCTGCTGAAAAGGGCAAGAAGATGAATTTCCTCCTTGGAAGTGACTTCAATCCCAGGGAGCACAGCGAGACCGCTTTCCGACCCAGCACTCATGAAAGCGGCTATATTCTCCGCTGAATTATGGTCACAGATGGCGATCATATCTAATCCCATGGCTAGGGCTTTTCTCACTATGGCACAGGGCCTCATCTTTTCATCTCCACAAGGTGAGAGGCATGAATGGATGTGGAGATCTGCCCGAATTGTCCTCAGCATGGGCTCATTCACAAAATCCCTATCTGGTAAAGTTTGCCCACCAATTCAAAAGTAAAGAGAGGAGAGACCAGAATAGGCATCCCTTCCTCTTCAGCTTTTTGAACGGTGTCTACATCAGGTTCCCTCCCTCCCGTCAAAATGATCCCTGACAACTCTTTCATGGTGGCCACCGCCACAATATTGGGGTGGGTCTGGATGGTGATCCAGATATTTCCTTTGCGACTGTGGGCAATCACATCGCTGAGGAGATCACTTGCATATCCTCCTGTTACTTCTTCATGAAGTCGATCTTTTCCTGTTCTCGTCTGTAATCCAAAAGTTTTAACGATATCGAAAACCGTCACGAGGGGCATTCCTCCCTATTCATCATTCCGTGATATTGGGCAAGGGAACCCTGCTTTGTTTCTTCTCGTCTATTCAAAAGGTAGCTGGGTTTCTTGTCTATCCAAATAGATGATAAACTCAAGATGAGTTCCTTGTCTAAATTTAGAGGTCAAAATCATTTCATCTGCATTCCTCTTAATATTTGGGAGACCCATTCCCGCACCGAACCCTAATTCGCGAATCTTTTCGTCGGCGGTCGAATATCCCTCGCTCATTGCCAGATTCACATCAGGAATACCCTTCCCTTCGTCTTCGACCACTACTTTCAGGAAGTTGGGCGTAATGAAGAGCGAAAGGTCTCCTCGGGTGGCATAACAGATGACATTCATCTCTGCTTCAAAGGCTGCAATCGAAATCCGGCGGATGATTTTATTCGGAAATCCAGCCTTACTTAAAATCTTCTTGACATGGTCCGAAATCGACCCCGCATTTGTAAAATCGCCTCCTTCGATATGAAACATCTTATGGAGGAGGATATTATTTTCCTTTCTTTCCATTCTCCGTTTTTATGGCACATGTCTTCAAACCATATTCGTATAAAATACCGCAGGCCTCAAACATCATAAAGGAGGTGGTGAGAAGGGGCATCTTTTTCTGGTCCGCCAGTCGTTTGGTTTCGTCGCTGGGTCGTTTTCCCTTGATAAAGACGACAGCGCACAAATTGGCCAGATCAGCCGCGTAAACGACTTGGGAATTGGTGAATCCTGTAATTAAGAGAGCTCCTTCTTGAGCAAGGGCGAGGACATCGCTGAGGAGTTCGGCCGCAAAAGCGCACCTGATCTCTTTCTCCAAATCATGATCCCCTGAAATCATTTCCGCATTAAGAATCTCTTTTACTTCTTTAAGTGTCATCTCATTCCATTGCCTCCGCCAATAATTCCATCACATCCATGACCTTAATTTTTTCTTCATTTCCAGAGGTCTTGACCGCATCTTCTAGGGTGAGGACACAAAATGGACAGGCTGTGGTGATAATCTCAGCACCCAACTCCACGGCATCCTGGACTCGAACCTCGGCAAGACGTTGGCCGACCTCGGAGGAAGACTCCACCCACATCCTTCCACCCCCTCCTTCACAGCAAAGGCTTTTCTCCCGGGAGCGGTCTAATTCTTTGAAGGTAAGGCCGGGGATGGCATTGAGTAACATTCGCGGTTCATCAAAAACATTATTCTGCTTGCCCAGGAAACAGGGGTCATGGTAGGTGACCACTTTTTTGATCTCTTTCGTGAGAGAGAGTTTTCCTTCCTCCAAACGTTTAGCTAAGAGCTGGGTCGTATGAAGGACATCAAACTTTCCTTGAGGATATTCATTCTTCAAAGCGTTGAAACCATGAGGGCACATGGCGATGATGTGTTCAATCTGATAAGCATCGAAGCGTTGCATGTTTCCGTCGACCAGTTCCTCAAAGAGACCTGACTCTCCCATCCTGCGGATCTCATTCCCACAGCATTGCTCTTCATTTCCCAGAATTCCAAAATCAACCTCTGCCCGTTGGAGGCCGAAGACCAATGCCTTGGCAACCTCTTGAATTCGAGGGTCAAAGGAAGCGGTGCATCCAGTAAAATAGAGATATTCAGCCCGATCTCCCTGAGAGAAATCTTTGACCTTGAGATCCTCGGGAAGACTCTTTATCCATTCCGTCCTTTTATTCTTCTGCTTCCCCCAGGGGTTTCCGTGTTTGTAGACGCTCTCCATGGCTTCGATGATCGTCTTGGGGATATGACCTTCTTCAACGAGAGTCCCTCTCATCCCGATGATGAGATCCATGGGTTTCAATCCACGAGGACACCGAATCGTACAAGTTTTACAAGTGGTACAATCCCAGAGTTCCTCCCGTTCTGTAATCCGTTCGAGGTTCTTTCCTAAAATTCCTTCGATCATCAGCCTGCGGATGTTCAATTTCGATTTGAGGGAAACGGGACATCCTCCTGTGCACTTTCCGCATTGGTAACAACCATAGAGCTCAAATTTTTCTGCAAATGTCTGTTCCGATGGCTCCATTGCCTAAAATCCTCCTCTATCTCAGCGATTTAATATCTCTCTCGAAATCACAATCCGTTGAACCTCAGAAGTTCCTTCGTAGAGAGTTGTTCCGATAATATCCCTGAGGTAACGTTCCACAGGATAGTCTTTCGTATAACCATACCCGCCCAACATCTGAACAGCACGGATCGCCACATTCCTTGCCGTCTCTGTGGCAAAGAGCTTTGCCATCGAAGCTTCTTTGGTAAAGGGTTGATGGATTTCCTTTAGATGGGCAGCACGTAAAACCAGAAGTTGAGCGGCTTCCAATTCCGTATAAGAATCGGCGATCATCCATTGAATGGCCTCGAAGCTGGAAAGCGGTTTACCGAAAGCCTCTCTTTCTTTAACATATTCTATTGCAAAATCAATAGCGGCGAATCCCACGCCAAGTCCCAAAGATGCGATACCAATCCTTCCGCCATCAAGCTCCATCATAGCGATTTTGAAACCCTCTCCTTCTTTCCCCAAGAGACAATTGGTCGGGATAATACAATTATCGAAGACCAATTCATTGGTCTGTGAAGCCCGGTGGCCCATCTTTTCTTCTGTCTTTCCAATAATGAACCCAGGCGTTCCCTTCTCGATGACGAAAGTACTGATCCCTTTCCCCTTTTTAGCATTTCTTTCAGTGATGGCCCATGTGACCGTGACCCCTGAAGCTTCTCCACTCGTAATTAAGGTTTTGCTTCCATTGAGCACGTAGGACTCCTTTTGGCGAACGGCCGTTGTTTGAATATTGGCTGCATCTGACCCTGTATGAGGCTCGGTGATAGCAAAAGAACCGGCAGGAAATTGGCCGTTGCAAAGATTAGGGACATGCTTTCTTTTTATCTCCTCTTGTCCAAACTCATAAATCACCTCAGCGACCATATTCGTCACTGAGGTGGTGACAGCATGGGAGGCGCATCCCTTTGCAATCTCTGTGATGGCAAGACTATAGGCAACCACTCCGACTTCAGACCCTCCGAGTTCAACAGGGATGTTCATCCCCATCAGACCCAGATTGGCCATTTTCTTGAGATTTTGATAAGGGAATTGCCTTTCCTCGTCGAATAGAGCTGCGACGGGTTTGATATTCTTCTCCGTAAAATCCCTCACCATGTCTCGGATCATCTCTTGTTCTGAAGTAAGTTTGAAGTCCATATGCTGAGCTCGTTAATGTCAAATTTTAAAGCTTAAAGAATTTTGACATTTGGAATTTACTCAGTATGTATAAAACCCTCTTCTTGTTTTTCTGCCGAGATAGCCTGCATCGACATATTTCCTGAGGAGAGGGCAGGGGCGATATTTAGAATCCCCGAAACCCTTGTAAAGCACCTCCATGATGGCTAAACAGGTATCGAGACCAATGAGGTCTGCCAATGCCAAGGGCCCCATCGGGTGATTCATTCCCAGTTTCATGACGGTATCAATGGCTTCCGGTGCCCCGACTCCTTCGAAAAGAGTATAAATCGCCTCATTGATCATGGGCATTAAGATTCGATTGGAGATGAACCCCGGAAAGTCATTGGCTTCGACAGGAGTCTTGCCCATTTTCTCGGTGAGAGATTTCACTGTATTAAAAGTTTCTTGGGAGGTTTGAAGTCCCCGGATGATCTCCACAAGCTGCATGACTGGCACAGGGTTCATGAAGTGCATGCCGATGACCTGTGAAGGTCTTTGAGTCGCTGAGGCAATCTTGGTGATGGAGATGGAGGAGGTATTGCTTGAAAGAATGATCTCTCTTCGGCAAACCTGATCCAATTCCTTGAAGACGTTCAATTTAAGGGATTCATTCTCGATGGCTGCCTCAACCACGAAATCAGTCTCTGCCATATCTTTTACTTGAATAGTCCCTTTGATCCTTCCCATCATTTCATCCTTCTTCTGGGAAGGAATCTTTCCCTTTTCCACCATTCGGTCCAAATTTTTAGAAATAGTGCCAAGCCCTTTTTGAACAAAAGAGTCCGCAATATCACTCATCACCACCCGCAATCCCGAATGGGCAGCAACCTGAGCGATACCATTTCCCATCTGCCCAGCCCCCACAACACCAATCGTCTTGATCTCCATACCCCCTCCCTTTCAATACTCATTGAAAAATTAACAATGATCAATAATTAATTATCAATGGAAAATTGGTTTATTGCTAATTTTCCATTGAGTATTTTGCAATAATTATTTTTATATCATCTCCACAATTAAGCTGACGGCTTCCGCACCTCCCAAACAGAGAGATGCCATTCCTCTTCTGGCTCCCCTGTCTTTCATGGCGTAGAGTAGGGTGGTGAGGACTCTTGCCCCACTTGCTCCAATTGGATGGCCTATGGCCACAGCGCCACCATGAACATTGACCTTGTCTTTGTCGATTCCGAGGGTTTTGAAGATGGCTACGGTGGTTGCGGAAAATGCCTCGTTAATTTCGAAGAGGTCAATATCCTTAAGAGAAAGGTTTGCTTTTTTCAGAGCCTTTGGAATGGACTGAATTGGGGCAACCAATACATCCTCTAATTCGACACCCGCTGCTGCCTGCGCTCCGACTTTAACCATGGGCTTGACCCCTAACACCTGGGCCTTTTCCTTGGACATCAACACGAGAGCGCTTGCTCCATCACTGATCTTGGAAGAATTGGCCGCCGTGACGACCCCGCCTTCTTTAAAGACAGATTTCAATTTGGCCATGGACTTAAGATCTGTTTCACGGGGTCCCTCATCGGTGTCAAAGAGTGTTGGTTCCCCTTTCTTTGAAGGGATCGGAACAGGGAGAATTTCCTCTTTGAATTTTCCTTCCCGCATTGCCTTCATTGCCTTGAGGTTCGATTCATGAGCAAATTGGTCCTGTTCTTCACGGCTGATATTGAATTTTATTGATTGGATCTCAGCGGTATATCCCATGTGGTAATCATTCACTAAATCCCAGAGACCATCATGGACCATGCCATCCACCAGTTTGCCATCCCACAGTCGGTATCCTGTTCTTGCATTTTCTAAATAATAGGGAACTCGGCTCATATTCTCCATTCCACCGGCGACGATTACCTCTGCATCTCCGGCCATGATGACTTGGGCAGCTAGCATCACCGTCTTCAACCCAGAACCACAGACCTTGTTCACCGTAATGGCTCCTCCGGACATCGGGAGACCCGCCTTGATCATGGCTTGACGAGCTGGATTCTGTCCTAGTCCGAATGGGAGGACATTGCCCATGATCACTTCATCCACATCTTTTTTTTGAATCTTCGATCGCTTGACAGCCTCCTCGATTACTTTTCCTCCCAACTCTGTAGCACTGAAAGGACTTAATGCCCCGAGGAAATTACCGATGGCTGTCCGGACGGCGCTGGTGATCACCACTTCTCTCATGCGTGCCTTCTCCTTTCTGAAGATCATCATCAATTTTTAATTTTTGATGGATTTTACCTTGGTAGTTAAAAATATCCGCCTTTAATTTGTTGAGACTGTTGATCCGTTCGTCAATCTTTACTGCATGACCGTCCAGTAATTCTAAAAGTCGAGGTAATACTTTTTTATTTGTCCGATGGATTTGATAAATATCCTCCAGTTCGAGCATTTCTGAAAGGGTGAGCCCGAGGTGTTTAAGCCTTGTTATAAATTTTAGACGCTGGAAATCCTTATCCGTATAGATCCTCTTTCCCCCTTCGATTCTTTTGATGGAATTGAGGAGGCCAATTTCCTCGTAGTATCGAATCGTTCGGGGGCTCAATTCCAATACATTGGCCAGCTCACCGATTTGATAAAACTTTGCCCCTCCGATTTCCATAGAACTACCCTATTAATGCCACTTAACGTAAACTGTTAAGTTTCATCGAAAAAAATTTAGACTAAATGGACGGCCATTTGCCTATGGATAAAACATCATAGCCTGCTTTCTCTAAATCCTTAACAACCTCCTTGTAATCTTCTGTTTTAATCCGAATGGCAGCGATCCTTTTCCCTTCTACCATAAAGGACGGGGTGACAATACTAATAATGTTGATATTATGTTTTTTGAACAATTCAAGTATTCCGAGCATCGTACCGGGTTTGTCTTCAAGAGCAAGGGTCAGGCGAGTCCCTTTCTGTTTAAAACCAAATATATCAACCAGATGGTCCAAAGCATCCGTTTCTGTAAAGAGTCCGTAAAGTTTTCCCTGCTCCAAAACAGGAAGGCACCCAATCTTATTATCGTGCATGAGTTGGACGGCTTCTTCAATGATTGTATCAGGGTTGATAGTGATTAATTTATCCTTTGGCGTCATAAAGCTCGAAACTTTAAGCTTTCCTAAAAGATAATTAAGTTCCTGAACACTGAGTAGTGTGGCATCCGAAGGGGCTGCTTCCCGGATATCTCGATCTGTAACAATTCCAACTAACATATTGTTCTTATCGATCACGGGTAGATGTCGTACACCCTTCTCATGAATGAGGTTTCTGACCTCATAAAAGGATGCCTCCGGGCCTATAGTTACCGGATTTCTTTGGATTTTTTCCCTCATAAACCCTTTGTAATGAATTTTCATAATCTTTCCCTCCTACATTTAAATTTGATTTAATATTAGCATATTTTACAGAGGGTCGTCAAAAGTTTATTTTAGTTAACGTCCTCATTCCCATGTGCGTTGGTCTTCGATCTTTTTAGCTCCCTCGGGGATAGTCCCCTTTGGAACTAACTGGACATCCCCCCTTACTTTCATCACATCCCGAATGGTCTTTTCAATCTCTTCTTTTAACTTTTCGGGTTGGAGAACTTCTTCTTTGAATTCAATTCGGAAAATCATCTCATCCTTGTCTTCTTTTCTTTTGATGACTAACTGATGCTTTGCAATTTGTGGATACCTTGAAGCGACTTCATCCACCTGACCGGGGTGTACAAAGAGGCCTCTGACCTTGGTCGCTTGGTCGACTCTTCCAAGAATCTTTAACAGTCTGGGCGAGGTCCTGCCACAAGGGCAGGGGGTCTCAGTCAGGATGGAGAGGTCTCCCGTTCCGAATCGAATTAAAGGGTAAATCTTATTGAAAGTGGTGGCGACAATCTCCCCTATTTTTCCCGGGCCTAATTGTTTGCCTGTCTCGGGATCTATGATCTCCACGATTTTATCATCCGGGATATGCATTCCGTTTTTCTTCATACATTCATAGCCCAGACAGCGGACATCAGCGGTCCCATATGTTTGTCGAATCATCATTCCAAATTTCTCTTCCAATTTGGATCGAAGTGATTCTGGGAGCATCTCTGCTGCGACAAAACCGGCTTTCAGGTTCAGGTCTTTTTTTAAATCGAATCCCATCTCCTCAGCCTTTTCAGCAATGTTGAGAAGAAAACTGGGGGTCCCACAGAATCCGGTAGCTTTGAAACTCTTTAAAATATTGACCTGTTGTTCGGTATTGCCAACGCCCATAGGAATAGAGATACATCCGATCATATGAAGGGAATTGTCCACCATTTGCAGGGCAAAAGGAACCATATGGTAACTGAATGTATTGATGGTAATGTCTCCTGGACGGAATCCCCCTGCATACATCCCCTGTGCCCAACCCAACTCATCGTAATCAGCCTCGCCAGGTTCGTAGATGGGACCCGGTGAGATAAAGATTCTTCTCATTTCAGTAATGGGAACCCCTTCAAATCCACCAAAGGGAGGATTTTTCTTCTGGAGTTCCATTAACTCAGTCTTTTGGGTGATAGGAATTTTTTCTAAGTCTTTAATGGTCTGGATGTCCTTTGGCTTTAATCCGACGGAATCCAATTTACTTTTAAACGCTATAGAGTTTTTATAAGCATATTGTATAATGCCTCGTAGTTTTTGATTGTGATATTCTATTCTCTTTTTATGGGGCATGGTTTCTAGATTCTTCTTAAAGAAACCTACAGTCCGGTCCATCACCTCTGGTTTGGGCATATAAGTCTCCTGAAAAATTTGTCCTTTTTAATCCCCTCTCATCCCTTTTTAAAGGGGGAGAGGGGATTAAAGGATTTATCTCATTTAGGAAATTTGGCAGCGAAGGGAATTACTTTTTGGACACCATCGGCTGTGAAGGTAGCTGCCCCTTTCTTAACTTCAATGGGGACAGTCATATTTGGAATCTCTGTCCACCATTTTTCAAGAAGGGCCCAGGCATTCGTATTCTTTGCCTTCACCTTCTCGGCATTAGGAATCAAAAGACTCAAAAGCACCTGCTGGACGTCGACGATTGACATCACGGAAAGTTGATTGGTCTTGCCCGCCGGAATCCACTGCGTCTCAAAGGCATTCACCATATTTACTTCGAAATCATCAAAAGCCACTGTAAATCCGAACCCATCTAACTTGACTGGATAATCATTGGGATTGGTGATATTAAAAAGGAAAGCCATAGGGAGCATGGCGCTATTGGCTCCTGCTTTGCCCTTCACAGGGGTGATCTTTGCATCGTAGAACCAAAACCCGTTGTATTGGGTGACTTGCACTGATTCAAGGGAGATCACAGGGACTTTAAAATTAGCTTCCGTGGGCTTTGTTGGCATCCCTGCACACGACATTAAAATCAATCCTATGCCAAAGATACAGGCGATTATTAATATTCTTTTCATTATCGAACCTCCTTCACTAAAAAGTTTAAAGGACTTATGTCAACCATCTCTTTCTTCTTTTGTAATGCTTGACATGGCGAAAACTCTTTCTCTCACCGATGTCAGAGAGGCCTAAATAAAAGTCTCGAATGTCAGGGTTCTCTTTCAATTTTTCTGAGGTGTCATGCATCACGAGCCTGCCGTTTTCCAAGACATAGGCATAAGGCGCTACAGTGAGAGCCAACTTGACATTCTGTTCCACCAGCAGTATAGGGATCTTCTCCGAATGATTTAATCTTGTAATGATCTCGAAGATCTCTTTAATGAGGAGTGGGGCGAGGCCCATAGAGGGCTCATCGAGAAGCATCAGTTTGGGCTGAGCCATCAGAGCGCGACCGATCACAGTCATCTGCTGTTCCCCTCCACTGACATATCCGGCAATTTCACTGCGTTTCTGTCTTAAGCGGGGGAAGTAATGGTAGACCATTTCCAAGCCTTCCTTGGTCGATCCGATCTTTCTCAAATGAGCCCCGACCTTAAGATTCTCTTCCACGGTTAAGTGCTCAAAGACTTTTCGGCCCTCGATGACCTGAATAATACCCATCTTGGCAATCTCCATAGCGGTTTTTCGGTGGATACGTTCGCCTTTGAACTCAATGGCCCCGTCTGTGACCTCTCCGACCTCCACCTTGAGAAGCCCGGAGATAGCCTTGAGGGTAGTGCTTTTACCTGCCCCGTTTGCTCCGAGAAGAGCGATGATACCACCTTCGGGGACCTCCAGAGACACTCCCTTGAGGACAAGGATTACCTCATGGTATTTCACCTCAACATTATTTAACTTCAGGATAGGTTGCATTGTGTTCACAGGATTACCCCTTTTTTACCATCCGAACCATTCCTTGGCCCATTTTTCTGGCCACCGTGCTTTGACATCTATCGTTTTAACATAGTTAAATTTTCCTTCTTTGAGCTCATAAACTGGAACGATACCGGTTGTTCTGTGGTCAGTAGAGGTGAAAGTTACCGGGCTTGTACCAAGGCCACCGTCGATAATGGCATAATCTTTCAAGGTCTCAAAACCCTTTTGCAAAATACCCGACCCACTCAAATCGCCAGCCTTATCGGCCCGTTTCATGGCCTCAGATAGGAGAAGCACATTGCACCATGCCGTTACTGTAAACTTAATACGATCTTTGGCGGGGATCCCGGGATTAAATTTTGCTGCATAATCGTGAACAAGCTTCATCTTTCCACGGTCATCGGCGAAAAAGTAGGCTGGTCCGGCAACCATCGCCCCTTCAGCGGCCTTTCCTGCCAACTTAGGTAGATTTTCATCCTCACCCCAATAGTTCACCAGCCAATCAGCACCCAGACCAAGGGCATAGGCATCTCTGACCGTTGCTGACACGCACATGGTGGTGTTTCCATGCCAGCATACATCTGGCTTAAATTTTTGGAGGGCCATGATCTGACTTTTGGTGTCCATTGTTGTAAGAGCGACATCCTGATCATCGCCTATCTCAAAGCCAAGCATCGCGGCATGGTCCTTGATCGCCTTTATCGGAGCACTCGCATAGGGAGAAGGAAAGGCGTATACGCAGGCAAACCGCGGTTTTCTCTTACCAAAATCCTTATTTTTGGGCCACCTGGTTTCAAACCAAGTCGTAAGCACAGCCCTTGCCTGAACAGAATAATCGGGTGCAAAGAATAGATTATAGGGGGTTTTTGCAGGATTGGTGAGATGAGCCGAGAAAGAGGCAGAGACGTAAGGGAACTTATCTTTGAGAACCGTTGGAGAAAGGGCCTCTGTATCACCAGTTCCCCAGCCTTCGATAGCTATCACACCCATACGTTTTAGAAAGTTATACTTTGTGATGGCTTCTGGAATACGATAACCGTAATCAAACCAGGTATATTTAATTTTTTTACCGTTAATTCCGCCCATATCGTTGACATAATTGAAGGCCTCCACCAAACCGAGTGCATAGTCCTTGCCCACATCCGAGGTAGCACCTGTGCAATCCGTAAGACCTCCTATCTTAATTTCCTGCGCAAAGATTGACGAAGCTGAAAAAATAAGTAACGTCAAAATAATTGTAAAAAATCTAATTTTCATTGTTCACCTCCAATAAAAAGTTGAATAAAAAATAAGAACGATCATTGACTGATTTCTTTCCTCCCACCCTCCAATGACGTCACATCACCCCTTTCTTGAATTCGTGATTCGTGTTAGTGATCCGTGACTCGTGAAAAGATAAAAATCATTTTTTATTTGTTGAATCGATTCACGCTTCACGATCCACGTTAGTAAGAAAACGGCCACAGATTAAAATAGTTTTTGATCTGCCACCAGCGGTAACTGAGCCCTCTTGGCTGAAAGATCAAAAAGGCACAGATGGCTAAGCCAAAGACCGATTCCTTGATATAGAGAAATTTAATCATGAGCTGCGGAAAGACATCACCCAAGGAGATCACACCCAATTGAATCAATTCCATTACCAACACCATGAAAATGGAACCGAAGATCACCCCGTGAATGGAGCCAACTCCACCAATGAGGACAACGCCTACAAGCCAGAGAGACCAGAACCAGGGGAAATGTTCTGGACTGATGGCTGCAGTATTGCTGACCCAGAAAGCTCCGGCAAGGCCGGCAATAAATCCAGCCACAAAGAAATTTAATAGCTTATACCAGATAATATTGATTCCAAGAGTCTCGGCAGCTATGTCATTATCGCGAATGGCGATCCAAGCCCTTCCCACCTTTGAGCGAAGGAGATTGGCCACAATAACGACACAGAGGGTGAGCAAGATAGCCATCAAAAAATAAGTCTTGATTTCGGTATCAATGATCCAGGGCCCAATCTTAATGGTTCCAGGTGGCAGAGAAAAAGCCTGCCCTCTACCGCCGATCTGACTGATATACTGGGTGAGGATGAAATCAACGGTGATGAACTGGGCTGCCATGGTGGTTAGGATGAGGTAAAAACCTTTCACCTTAGCTGATGGAAGGCCAAAAAGTACACTCCAGAGTCCGGCGATAATACCCGCAATGATAATACTGATTGGATAGGCAAGTCCCCAGTTGATAAAAAATTGGGGCCATGGAAATTGAAGAATCAGAAGTGTACTGGTATAAGCACCTACGGCAATAAATGCTGCATGTCCCAAGGTGATCAGACCGGCATAGCCTATCAATATCTGTACCCCAAGGGCGCCCAAGGCCGTATAGCCGACCATATTGGCTACTCCGAACCAATATCCAGTTAGGGTTAAGGGAAATGCAATAAATATAATCGCCAGGAGGAGAATCATTTTTCCCTTGATCAAAGGGGTCTGCCACCAACCATGATCCTCAGCATATTTTTGATGGTAAAGACCGCAAGGTAGCCAGACATGAGACATAAAAGAGCCTCCTTTATTTCAAGATTATTCTTTACATCCGTTCAATGCGTTCCCAACCCCAGAATCCATAAGGTTTAAATAGCAGAAAGACTGTCATGAAGGCGAAGGGGAATACCTCTTTCACTCCCCCAGGGAAATAGTGGTCGAGATAGGTACCCGATAAATTTTGTAAAATACCGACTGTAATCCCTCCTACAATAGCCCCAGGAATGGAATTAAGACCTCCTAAAACGACTGCCGGTAAGACGAGTAGACCCAGATAGCCTATGGATATATTGATGCCGTTGATATTGCCTAAAAGGGCACCCCCAACACCTGCTGACATGAAGGCAATAGCCCAGGCCCCTGCATAGACAAAACGGGCACTTACTCCGAGGGAAAGGGCAGCGGTTTCATCATCAGCAGTCGCCTGCATGGCTAGACCCCAGTGTGAATATTTGAAAAAGGCTGCAAAGATAACAAAAAGTAGTATGGCCAATATAAAAGACCAGAGGTAAACGTTTGAAATTTTAATAAAGCCAACAGTAATCGGCTCGAGAGGAAAGATGGGAGGAGAAAAAACCCGTGTTTTGGTCTCCCAGATGAATTCTATTATCCCTTTAAAGAAAAAAGAGAGGCCTACGGTCACCATAATCACGGCCAGGATCGGTTCTCCAATGAGTTTGTCAAGGAAGATTCTCTCTACAAGAATACCGAGGATAACCCCAATGATTAAAGTACAGATGATCGATAGAACAAAGGGTATGCCTGCCTGATAAAATGTCAGGGTGACATAGGCTCCAATCAGGGTCAATTCGCCCATGGCCAAATTCAAGACGCCGGAACATTTATAAATCAAGACCCATCCCAGAGCGACCAGGGCATAGACACCCCCGACCAAGATGCCATTGACCAAACTCATCAAGAAAAGCTCCATACAACCTCCTGGTTTAAATTCCAATGTAAAATTCAAAATTAACAATGAAGAATTATCAATGAGTTTTTGTTTTTTCCATTGGTCATTTTACATTGATAATTGTTAATTTTGAATTGAACTCTTATTCTCCAACCTCCAACACTTTAAGATCCGTTATAATGTGAACGACTCTTCCATCTTCATAGGTGATATTGGTGTCCATATGGACACTATTGGTATCAGAATAAAGTCCGTTGACAATATCTTTATAACGATCTTCGACAAAGGCTCTTCGCAATTTCCGGGTTCGGGTCAGTTCATCATCATCCGCATCAAATTCTTTGTAGAGGTTAACAAACTTCTTAATTTTCGCTACAGGGGGCAAATCCTTATTCATTTTTACAATCTCTTTTTTTACCAGTTCATAAATCTCTGGCATCTGGGAAAGCTCTGGATAACTGGTATAAGCAAGATTTCTATCCTCCGCCCATTTCCCCGCTACGTTATAATCAATACAGATCACACCTGTGACATAGGGTTTGTTGTCACCGATCGCCCAAACATCTCTAATATAGGGGCTGAATTTAAGCCGGGTTTCTAAATACTGAGGAGCAAATTTTGTCCCATCGTTTAAGGTCATCACATCTTTCGTTCGATCGAACACAACCAGATGACCCTCGGCATCGATGAAACCCGTATCTCCTGAATGAAGCCATCCATCTCGGAGTGTTTTTGTTGTCTCTTCTTCCATCTTATAATATCCTATGAAAACGGAAGGGCTTTTTGAAATGATCTCTCCCTCTGGAGTGATTTTGACCTCTGTCTCAGGGATGGGTCTGCCCACTGTATCGAATTTGATATCTCCATCACGATGCAGCACTGAAATGCCAGCAATCTCTGTCTGGCCATAGATCTGTTTCAGGTTCACTCCGATCGCATGGAAAAATCGGAAATGGTCTGGCCCCATAGCTGCCCCTCCAGTGTAGGTATCCCTTATCCTGGAAAGACCTAAATGATCTTTCAATTTTTTATGGACACCCATGTAAGCAAGATAATCGAGGGCTTTCCAGTACCAGGGAGCGGGCTTTTTCATAAACTTCAATTCGGCCACCTGATAGCCAATCTTCATCGCCAATTCATAGGCTGTTCTCTTGGACCAAGTGGCATCCAGATATTTGACCTGAACATTTCGTACCATCTGTTCATAGATGCGAGGAGGAGCAAACATGACATGGGGGCCGATTTCACGAATATTCTCCTGGGCGGTCTCAGGTTCTTCCGGGAAATTGACTGTAAATCCAGCCTGAATTCCACAGGAGATTGACATCATCTGTTCTCCAATCCAGGCAAATGGAAGATAGGAGACAAAGTCGTCCGTTTCAAAATAAGGATCCACTCGCATTAAATTCAGACCCATGGTGAGCATATTATAATGGGTGAGGAGGGCACCTTTCGGAAGGGCCGTCGTTCCTGAGGTATAAAAAAGGAGACAGACCTCGTCTCCCTTTCCTTTCATGATCAAATCCTCAAAGAGACCGGGCTCTTTTTTATCTATTTCTTCTCCTATCTTCATCACCTCTTTGATGCTGATGAGAATTGGGTCATCATAGTCTCTCATCCCTTTTGGGTCATCCCAGATCATTTTCTTGAGCTTAGGACATTTGTCTTTGATCATGAGGCATTTATCAACCTCTTCCTGGCCTTCACCCAACATCAATTTGGCATCGGCATGGTCGATGATATATTTTACCTCGTCGATGAGAGAATCCTGGAATAACCATACTCCCACACCGCCCACACACATAGCGGCCATCTCTGCCCAGAGAGCCTCAGGACGGTTATCCCCAATCATGGCGACTTTATCCCCTCTCTCCAACCCTAAAGAAACCATTCCTAAGGCGATCTGTTTCACATTTTCATAATATTGTTTCCAAGTGATGGGAATCCAAATTCCAAACTCCTTCTCACGCATGGCCACTTTTTTATCCCAATATTTTTTAGCCGCTTGCAAAAAGAGTTTGGGGATCGTTAAGTCTTTCGTAATTTCAATTTCTTTCCAGCTACCGCCGTGTGACATAGAGATCCTCCACATCACCCAGATAGGCCTTGATCACGTTGGGATTCTTCTGAATCTCAGTAGGAGTTCCTTCGGCAATCTTTTCGCCAAAGTTTAAGGCCATGACTCGATGTGAAATATCCATCACCACACCCATGTCATGTTCGACAAGAACACAGGTCGTCTGCCAGCGGTCCTCTTCGTTGACATCTAGAATAAATCGAGCCATATCCTCTACTTCTTCCAGATTCAAACCTGCCAGAGGTTCATCCAACAATATGATCTTAGCATTTAGGGCCAATGCCCTTGCCAATTCGACTCGTTTTTGAAGCCCATAGGGAAGCATCCCCACGACCTTATCCCTTATATGCTCAATCTCAAGGAGATCGATGATCTCCTTTTCAATGAAATCCCGGTGTTCGATCTCTTCACGGGCCGTTTTCCCAAAATAAATGGAGCCACTGAGCAAGCCTGTTTTGAGATGAATATGGCGGCCAAGGCGGATATTATCGAGCACACTCGTGCCTTTAAAGAGTTCGATCTTCTGAAATGTCCGTGAGATTCCTATTTCTGCTCTTTGGTGAGGTTTTAACTTGGAGATTTCTTTTCCTTCAAAATAGATTTGCCCTTTTTGGGGGTGGTAAAGACCATTGATGCAGTTTAGGAGAACCGTTTTCCCTGCGCCATTGGGTCCAATGACAGAGAAGATCTCACCTTTTTTGATCTCTAAACTGATATCCATCAGGGCCTGGACGCCTCCGAAAGCCATATAGATGTGATCGACCTTTAGCTGAACCTCATTGGTGACTGCCATTTTTAAATCTCCTTTGATTCGATCCCAGAAAACTATGCATACAAAGAACAACGTTCAGAAGGGTTTGTTTCGTTTCCAAGGGGAACAATAACCACCTTTCCCCCAATTTTTAGTTTTTGACATTAATTAGGAATGGATTAAATCAGAATGAAAAACCCCACCCAAAATTTGAATACTTTGATTAACAAAACGTCATTTTTTTGTCAAGTAAAAATCTACCTAAATAATGTGAAAAAATTAATAAACCCCAATGGTTTTTTTGTCACAAAAATCTGTAAAAATGGGAGCTGAGAACTTTATATGGATATTCACAAACCTTGCTATCAAGGGGAAAAAAGAAAAGATCAAGCAGGGAAGGGAAGATTTCTTTTTTACTTCTCCTATCCTAACCACCGTTTCCGACGTTTATAATGTTTTACGTCTCGATAACTCCGCTTCTGACCCATTCCGGTAAATCCGAGATAAAATTCTTTAACATCTTCATTATTTTTCAATTTCTCGGCCGGGCCATCCAATACAATCCTGCCATTTTCCATCACATAACCGTATTCTGCCAATTCCAAGGCTATATGAGCATTTTGCTCGACGAGGAGGATGGACACCCTTGTTTCCACATTGATTCTCTTTGCGATATCGGCAATTTCCCTGACCAGCAGGGGAGACAAACCCATGGAGGGTTCGTCAAGGAGCATGATCTTAGGATGCCCCATCAGACAGCGGCCCATGGCGATCATCTGCTGCTCCCCTCCTGAACAATAGCCTGCGGTATTATTTTTGATTCCGATGAGCCTCGGGAAATAGCTATAAACCATTTCCAAATCTTTTTTGAACCGTGTTCCATTTCCCTGGATGATGAGCCCCCCGGCCCGAAGATTTTCCTCAACGGTGAGGTGTTCTGCTAAACGCCTTCCCTCCATGACTTGAAGGATTCCCATCCTGGCAATATCTTCGGGATAAAATTTATGGATGGGTTTTCCTTCGTAATAGACACCTCCATCTGTGACCTCTCCCTCCTCGGTTCGGAGCAATCCCGAGATGGCCTTCAGTGTTGTTGTCTTGCCGGCACCATTGGCTCCTAAGATGCAAGCAAACCCACCTGTTTCAAGTTGAATGTTGACTCCTTTCAATACCAATATGGTATTGAGGTATTTGACCTCAACATTCTTCAGTTCCAACATGGAAGTTCATCTCCTTAAGAGAAGAGGGCTGGCCAAAAGGCTAGCCCTCTTCTGTTTTATTATTTCACTGGGACATAGTGGATGTTGATAGTCTCATCTTTGAACAAACCTTGTTTAATCATGTCATCCGGGACAAGCCGGGGTACCTTATACCATGGGGACAGGACTGTCACCTTACCGTTTTTAATGCCGATTAACCGGTCATAGTTCGCCAGACGACGGTCATCTTTACCTGATGGGGCACTTTGAAATTTAGTCGTTGTGTCATTGGCAGTGTAACCGGCTAAGGTCTGCATGCCAAATTCCTTCACGTCTTTTCCAGTGATCGTTTCACAAGCCTTGGCTATATCGACCTTATCCCGTTTCATAATTCCCACTAAAGCCCGTCGTACGCCCTCCAGCATATTGGCTTTCATCCGGATCCCACGCATATATTGGATATTCGGCATTCCTGGTTCTTTCCGATATTTGTCATTGAGCATCTTGGCGAATTTGACGCCGAGTTCATTGGGTTCGGCCGCTGGGACAAAAACTGGTTGAGGACACATATACCCCTCAGCCGATCCAGGACCTATAACATCCAACAGTTGATCGGCAGGGGCCCACAGATTGGCGATATGAGCCATCTTACCTGTCAGACCAAGCTTATGAATACCTTTCATTATGACTGCTGGGGTTTGGACAATGGAGTTCGACCAGATGATATCAATTCCCTGTTTATCAAAATCGGAAAGAAAACCCATCACTTCCGGATCCGTTGGCATCGGGGTACAAAATCGTTCTGCCACCATCTCATATTTTCCGGTTTTCTCTCCATGCCTTTTCGTTGGTTCAATGGCAGCTCGGCCATAGGCCGTATCCCAGGTTAAATGGGCTAACTTAGCCTTTATGCCTTTCCCTTTCTTCGGCCACAGATTGTCAATATAGTATTCAATTGCCCCTGCAGCAGATTCTCCATAACTCCAGCAGTCCATATAATTCCATGCAGGCGGATAGAGCTGAGGATCGCTAAAACCAATCCCATAGCATACAACGCCGTCCCTTTCGACAATGGGCTTTAGCATCTCTTGGTTCGGGGATGACCACATCTCAATGATTGTGGGTTTTGGCGTTCCCATCCTGAACCTCTTGTAGGCAGACATAAACCTGGCATCCACATTTCCAAATTCAGCCCACACATATTTAAGCTCGACCCTGGTCTTCCCATCGCCAAATACATCAAGTCCCCCTTGTTCCTTAATCCAGGCCAAATAATCCTTGCCTCCCTTCTCTGAAGGGATGGCAATGGGTGCATAGGCCCCAGTAAGGTCAATAATATTGTGGATGGTGACAGATGGTTTACCAGCGGTAGAACCCTCCGTAGGAGCTAAAAGAGAAATGAGAATTGCCAAAGCTCCCAACAAACATAAAAGTTTACTTTTCTGCTTCATTTTTTTTACCTCCTTGTTAGAAATGTTGTTCTTCTCTAAACCTTTATTCCCACTATCCTTAATAAGGAAAAGGATGGAGACGGTAGGATCGCTTTACAATTTCCCAGCGATGGGCAATTCCCCTGGGTTCAAACACCAGAAAGATGACAATGATCAAAGAATAAAAGACCAACGAGAAGGCTGCCGAGGCGTAAAACGCAGCGCCACCTAAGAACATTTCTGCTAAAGGGGTGACCAGGGTGCTGAGCTCATCCATGATTTTCCAGACCACTGCCCCTGCAATCGCACCGAAGATGCTCCCGAAACCTCCAACGACGAGGAATCCCAAATACCAGATGGAATCTTCGAGGCGAAACCAAGCAATATTCACATACTCATAGTAGGCCCCTCCCAGAGCCCCGGCTATTCCTGCATAAAAGCAACCGATGCCAAAAGCCATGATTTTGGTATAAGCAATATTGATCCCCATCACTTCCGCAGCAATATCATTGTCTCGAACAGCAACGAAGGATCGGCCTAATTTGGTCCTGGCTAAATTCGTCGCTAGATAAGTCATGATGATCGTAATGCTTAATACCAGAAAGTAATAGTTTCGATCACTCTTAAAATCAATTCCGAAGAGAACATCGGGTCGTTTCATCCACATCCCTTCCGTACCATTTGTTACAGAACGCCAGTTATTGATGACATAGACAATTACGAAATGGGCAGCTAAAGTGGCAAAAGCGAGGTATAAACCTTTTATCCTTAAAGCAGGAACACCAAACATCATACCGAGGAACATAGGAATCAGCCCGGCGAGAGGCAGACAGAACCAGAAGCTAAATCCAAAATGTCTCTGGAGAATCCCGACGGTATACATCCCCACACCCATAAAAGCCGCATGTCCAAGGGAAATTTGGCCACAATAGCCTGTGATGATCTGCAGGCCCAACATGCCGATCGTAAAGGCACAGATTGGAATAAGAAGGGAGAGCCCATAATCGCCCATCGTCAAAGGTAATAGATACATGCCAACGACCAGGAGTGCTAATAATGTCTTTCGCAGCGGAGTCCTGTAAAGTTCTTTCGCTTGGAAGTAGTTCCGGTCAAATGTACCACAGGGTCGATTGATATTCATCCTCTATAACCTCTCTATTCTGACTAAACCAAAAAGACCATAGGGTTTAATGAAAAGAATCAACAATAAAAAGACAAATGGAGCCATCATCGTGGTCTCTCCGGGAAGAAGGGGTGCGATAAATTGGATTGTTAACATCTGGAGGATGCCGATGGCGAGGCCAGCGATAATTGCACCTGCAAATGATTCCAATCCTCCGAAGAGGACAGCAGCGATAGCAATCAAACCATTCAAATCGAGAGAGAGCCCAACACCCTGGATGTTTCCCAGTAACATACCTACTATCACAGCAATGATACAAGAGATGACCCAGCTATACTGAAAAATTCGCTTAACATTGACACCCAAGTTTTGAGCCACCACATGGTCTTCATGGACGACCCTCATCCCCAATCCAGCTCTTGTTTTTGCATAGAATAGCATCAGTGCCGCAATCAGCACCATACATAGGATAAAGCCATAAACTTGAATCTTGGGAAGATGCAGAAAACCAAATTTCCAAGCCCCTACAGGTAGGAAGGATTCACCAAAGCCTTCAATATTTCCTTTCCCCATCAGGATTCCTATCCCACGGAGAAGGAGCATGAGGCATAGGGTGACGACGATAGGAGCGAGGATGGGTTGCCCGACAAGAGGACGCATGAAGGCCCTTTCAATGGCCATTCCCAAGATAGCGCCCACAGCGCAGGTCATCAAAAACCCCAGCCATATTGGTAGATGCCAGACGATCAAGCAGAACCACATGAAATACGCACCAATGATCAAAACGGCTGCTTGAGAGAAAGGAAATACGCGAGTAGATTTATAAATCACCACATAACTGACAGCCAATAGGGCATAAATCCCTCCGCTGCAGAGGCCTAAGACGATCGATTTGGTGGTCTCTTCCATTTCTATCCTGCTCCTAAATAAGCGGCAATGACCTTTGGATTTTCCTTGATCTCTTCAGGGGGGCCTTCAGCGATCTTATTGCCGAAGTCGAGGACGACGATTCGATCTGCAATGTCCATGACCACCCCCATATCATGCTCGATCAATACAATCGGGATCTTCAAAAATTCATTGATATCGATGATAAACCGAGCCATGTCCTCCTTTTCATCCAGATTCATCCCTGCCATCGGTTCATCGAGGAGGAGAATCCTTGGTTCCAGAGCCAAGGCCCGGCCCAGTTCGACTCGTTTTCTTAATCCATAGGCCAGCATGCCTACCACCGATCCCCTGACGTGTTCCAACTCTAAAAAATCGATGATGTCCTCTGCGATGGCGCGCTGGTAGGCTTCTTCTTTGTTTGCCCAGGGGAAATAGATCATTCCGGTAACGAAGTTGTATCCAATATGGAAATGCCTCCCAGCAATGATGTTGTCGCTCACCGATAATCCAGTATATAAAGCAATATTCTGAAACGTACGGCATAGACCGAGTTCAGCAATTCTGTGGGAGGAGAAATGAGTGATTTTTTTCTCTTCCAAATAGACTTCCCCCTGCTGAGCACGATAGAAACCGCTTATTACATTGAGAAGGCATGTTTTCCCCGCACCATTGGGTCCGATGATGGCCAGGATCTCACCTTCCTTGACTTCCACCATTACATTGTTGAGGGCTTGAAGCTTGCCAAAGGCGATGCTGATGTTCTCGGCCCGAAGCAATACTTTTCTTTCTTTAGTATTGGGATTGGCCAAAGGCCGTTTCTTCTCAATACATTCCCGAAGCAGGGTCAACCCATAGCTGTATCTCTGTTCCCTTTTTTTTGTGATATCCCTGGTAATTTCTGCCATGTGCCCTCACTCCTGGATCGTCTCAATATAGATCGGAAGCCTCATGACCGACTTTCTGCCATCTCGGTAGGTAATCGTCGTTTCAATATCTACCTGATTCTGTCCTTGATACATTGCGTTCACAATATTCTCATAACGCTTCTCCACGAAGTCTCGCCTCAATTTGCGGGTTCGGGTCAGCTCCGCCTCATCCGGGTCAAAATCCTTATGGAGGACGATAAACCTTTTCACACGAGTTGTCTCAGGCAATGTCGTATTAATCCGCTGAAGGATCCCGGATAAAAGTTTCCTGACCTCAGGTTTTTGTGAGAGGTCCGGATGAGAGGTATAGGCGATGTGGTTTCGTTCAGCCCACCTTCCGGTATTCTCAAAATCCATATTGAGAAGTCCCGTAACAAAATGTTTATCGTTTCCAATCACCATCGCATCTTTAATAAAGGGGCTAAATTTTAACCGGCCCTCAATATACGTCGGGGAAAACCTTTCACCGGTCTTCGTGGTCTGCATGTCTCTCACTCTGTCAATGATATAAAGTTCTCCCTCCTCATCCATATATCCACCATCGCCAGTGAAGAAATAGCCTTCTTTAAAACTTTTAGTGGTCTCTTCAGGCCGCTTATAATATCCCTGAACTACCCCCACACCGCCGAGCAGTATTTCTCCATCTTCGGTGATCCTCACCTCCACCCCGGGGAAAGGTTGTCCTGATCCTTCGGAACGATAGTAATCCTTTTCGAGTTGGAGGACATCGAGGCCAGAGACTTCGGTGGAACCATATCCTTGTGCAATCGGAACCCCGATTGCCCGGAGAAGTCGGAAATTATCCGGACTCAGAGCCGCTCCGGCCGTAATTGGGGTTCTGGTCCTCGTCATACCGATTTTGTCCTGCAAATGTCTGAACACGACCCAATACCCAAAGAAAAAAAGAAAGCGCCAAAGCCAACTCACTTTTTTCCGTTCTTCTTGGCCTTGGGCAATCTTATAGCCCACGGGGAGAAACAGGTTGTAGAGAAACTTTTTCCAGAAGGAAGAGTCAATCATTTTGGCCTGGATTTCGGAGCATGTCATTTCCCACTGTCTTGCCCCAAGGAGGATGACTCCGGGGGCTATTTCGCGAAGATCAGAACGAACAGTTTCGGCCTTTTCAATGAAGTTGACAACGATCCCTTTCCCTAAATTTGGCGCCACAGTAAAGATTTGTTCCCCGATCCAAGCCGGTGGCAAAAAGGAGAGGTTTTCATCTTTCGGGTTCCACGGTAACGCTGCATCCCAACCATTAAATAGACTCAGTAGGTTTCTATAAGTGACGGTCGATCCCTTTGGCAGGCCGGTTGTCCCTGAAGTATAAAGCAGGACCGCCACATCATTCAGTTTTGTCTTATCGATACACTCCTCAAAAAAGTTAGGATGAGCTGCCTCATAGGCTTTTCCTAACTCCATCATATCATCAAAGCCGATTAACCAAGGGTCATCATAATTCCACATTCCCTTTGCAATCCAGTAGATAATCTTTTCCACTTTAGGGATCTGTTCTTTGATGGAGAGGATTTTATCCACCTGTTCTTGATCATCAGCCATGACAATTTTTGCATCAGAATGGTCAATAATATATTGAAGCTCGGAAGGAATGGAGTCGGTATACAAACCTACGGAAGCCCCTCCAAGACATTGGGCGGCGGTCTGCCCCCAGAACCATTCGGGAGCGTTCTCACCGCAAATCGCAATCTTATCCCCCGGTCCAAAACCAAGACTTGCCAAACCTCCGGCAAGCCATTTGGTTCGTTCATAAATGTCTTTCCAGGTAAGTTCTCGCCAGTATCCATAATCTTTATACCGGTAGGCGACTTTCGTATCTTCCCATTTGTAGTAATTGCGTTTTAATAGTTTAGGGAAGGTATCCTCTGCTGGAGAGGGACGGAACTTTCCCCACGTCTCTTCTGTGATTGATTTAGCCACCCTTCTCTCCTTGTTCAACTATAATTTCGGCGTGGTAAATTCAGTCTTGAATTGATTGCGAACAGTTCCCAGGTCGGGGAAATCGGGGAGAGAATAAGTGATGTTGCCGTCGATGAAGAATTTTCTTTTGTCACCCCCCAAATCTGTCCAAAATTCCTCACGCTTTTGGAGTACACCTTTCATGCCTTCTCCCCCATCAAGACCACGGGTGATGAATTGTCCGAGTACTCCACCATAAACAAAAATGTCTGTAGGTGACCAAATGAGCTCTCCACCTGCTGGAATGACCATGCTCGGCATGGAAGCGGCCTGCACGATTGTCTTTTCAGGAGTGCCATCCTCCGCTTTTGCCTCAAAATAGAGATCGTCTACTTTTGCAGCAACATGATTCGGATTAGAAAGTTTGAAGTTGACCCTGAAAACGAGGACATCAGTGGCCTGGAAGGGCGGCTTAGCCGCTATTGCATTGAGCCTCTCAACACTATCGACCGTAACCTTAACAGGTAGAATTTGAGAGGGAGTCGGTTTTACTCCAGCGCATCCAAAAATACCCAAACCAAAAACCACCACCATCAATAAGATTAATGCCTTTTTATCCATAAGACCCTCCTTCATCTTGTTTGCAATGATGCAAACAGAAGCGACTCAGCATGTCTATCCTGAGTCATTTACCCGCCCGAGAAAAAACATCTTCCTTGTAAGCCTCGCACAATGCACATCCCTGGGATCCGTGGCATGAGAACCCACCAGGATTTTCTTTGGTGACGACCTGGTGCCTGTAGTAATAACCACAATTCGCCCTTCCATCTTTGTAAACCATGATGGGGACCCACTTTTTCACCGTGTCACAAAACAATGTTGTCGCCGTTATTTTCCAATCCATAAATCTCTCACCTTTTTAGGTATTGATTTCGTATTGACGATTTTGGAGAAGATGATCGAGAGGAATGGATGAAGAGATAAATATCCTCAACGTTCAATCGGATCAAATTATGCGTGGCGATGGGAACCCCCTTGCCTCAACCGTCGAAATTTTTATTGCAAAAATAAGGAAAGAATCAGTCAGATGAGAAAAACAACAACAAAATTTCAGTTCTAATTAGCAAAACTTCATTTTTTTGTCAAGAAAAAAATAAACCAGTTTACGTAATGTGTAAAGAAGATGAGATTCTATTTGATATTTCAACAAGTTATTTTTTTTGAATGATATAAAACCATTTTGTCAGGGCACAATACCTTTGATGCGTATCGCCTCTTCAGAGCATACGTCTTCACACTTGCGGCAGCCGAAACAAACCTCTTCGTCAACCACCTCAATGGATCCATTATTAAGCCTTAAACAGAGGACAGGACAGATCTCCACACATGCCCCACAGGCGCTACAGTGATTAAGGATTTCAATAATTGGCTTCATTATAATTTCAGGTTTGGAATTATTTTTTGTGTCACCCTGAACCCTTCGTTTGCTGTCATTCTGAAGGAGAGTAGCGACTGAAGAATCTCACTCAGGGCAGGCTCCGTGAAGGATCTCAACTTTTGGAAGAACGAGATTCTTCGCTTCTCTCAGAATGACAAATCCTTGCTATACTTTTTTACCATCCTGCTAAAACGCTCAATTTCATCACATCAGGTTTTTGGATCCTTTCCAGAGTTTCCACGCCGGGGAAGGTTTTTCCTTCAGCAGTTCATCATAAGTTCCTCTCTGAGTGAGTTCCCTCATGATTTCGTTTGTACCCGTATAGATTTTGGCAACTCGAACGTCCCTGAGAAATCTTTCGACAGGATAGTAATCTGTATAACCAATACCCCCCAGGATTTGAAGAGCCTGATCAATGATATTCCAGGCTGACTCTGTAGAATAGAATTTTGCCATGGCCACTTCCTTGTTCGGTCTTTTTTCCTCTTTGTCAATGACTTTGGCCGCCCGCAAGCAGAGAAGCCGGCCTGCGTCAAGAGTGGCAGCCATATCCGCGATCTTAAAGCCGATCCCCTGAAATTCTCTGATTTTTTGTTCAAACTGTTCCCGTGCGTCTGAGTATCGTATAGCAATCTTCAAACATTCGCGGGCAGAGCCCAGCGCTGTGGCCGCTTCCATCAGACGTTCTGTTTGAAGGAGATACATGAGGATCTCAAATCCCTGGCCTTCTTCGCCGACACGGTTCTCTTCAGGGACAACCACATCCCGGAAGAGGAGATGAGAAGCTCCCATCCCCCGCCATCCTAAAAGGTTAAACTGTTCTACGACCTGGACCCCATGTTTTCTTTCAGCGACAAACGCAGTAATTCCTTTGTGAGGGGCGACGTCTGAATTCGTTCTGGCAAAGGTGAGGAACCAGTCCGCGCCGATTCCCCCTTTCTGGAAGCGCTTTTCCCCTGTGATGATGTAATGATTCCCTTCTCTCTTCGCTATGGTCTGCAAGCGAGCGATATCTGAACCTTTTAGGGGTTCGGTAATCCCCTCAGCACAGATAAGATCTGCTTTCATAGTAGAAATGATATATTTCTTCCAAAGTTCAGGGGTGCCATATTTATAAATGGCACGGCAGAGATAGGTTGACATCCCCATTGCACAGCCCAGAGGAAAAGCCAATGCGCCCAATTCCTCTTCAGCAAGGATGGCGCAAATCGTGTTGAGACCTCTTCCTCCCACATTCTTTGGCAAAGGGATGCCCAGATAGTTATTCTGTCCAAGGGCCCTGACGAAATCCTTCGGGAACTCCTTCTCGTCCTCCTTGTCCATCCTGAGGATGAAGGAGAGGTCCAATCCCTCTAGAAAAGCCTTGAACTCATTTCGGAAAGAGATTTCTTCCTGTGAAAGCATCACATCAATAGACATAAGCCACCTCCATAGATATTAATTTCTTGTTATGAGTAGAATCAACAGAACCCGATCTTTGGCGCTTCGTGATTTTGATACACCAGGAGATTTTTTGTCAAGTTTTTTTTAGGTTTCTATAAATTATTTTTCGTCAGCCTTCAACTATCCATTGACAGATGATCATGGATGGTTATATGACAAACGTAAGGAAGGAGGGGAACCTCTTGATTGGATACCAATTTGACTTAAGGTTTTTGATTGTGCTATATACCCTATAATTTTAATAAATCTATTATAAAAATTGCCTCTTCTCTTCCCCTCGGGTACCTAAAACGTCTTGAACTTGCCAGGTGCCTGGCCTTGAAGCCTGAGGTCGTTATTTGCGATGAAATTTTTTCGGGGCTCAGTATGAGTGAAATTTCTACAATGGTGCCCTTGATTGAAAAACTTCAGATGGAAGGGATGACCATTATGATGATCGAACACCGGTTGAGAGAGCTCTTCCGGCTGGCCAATCGGGTGATGGTCATGAATTTTGGGGAGAAACTTGCTGAGGGATCCCCAGAAGAGGTCATGGGGAACAAAGAGGTCAGAGAAGCTTACCTCGGAACGGAGGTTGTGCCATGTTAGAGATCAAAAACCTCATGGTATTTTATGAGAATGCCATCGCTATCAATAATATTAATATAAAATGTCAAGGTGGAAAAGTGACGGGCATTTTCGGTGCCAACAGTGCAGGCAAGTCGACGCTGATGTATACGATCTCAGGAATTATATTGGATGTAAAGAAGAAGGAAGCGATGAAAGGCGGAGAGAGAATCACCGTCCTTGGCAATATCTCTTTTGAGGGAATGGATATCACTTATATGAAGCCAAGCGAAAGAGCTAAAAAAGGAATCATCCTCTGCCCTGAAAGAAGAAGGATCTTCGCCGAAAGCAGCACATTAGAGAATCTGAAAATAGGAGGTTATTTAGCCACAAAAGCTCAGGCTAGGAAGACCTTGGAATATATCTTTACCATTTTTCCACCCTTAAAAAATCTGAAGAAGAGGGAAGGAGGTTTTCTCAGCGGAGGGGAGCAACAGATGCTTGCCATTGGAAGGGCTTTGATGGCACAGCCGAAACTGCTTCTCCTCGATGAGCCGTTACTCGGACTGAGTCCGATGATGGAAGGCATGCTTGCCCGATCCATCCATGATATTAATCTACAGACAGGGATTACCATTCTCATCTCGGAACAGTATGCCCGTCCCATTCTACCGATCATTCATCACGGGTATGTCCTTGAAAACGGCGGAGCGGTTTTGGAAGGGAATTCCGAGGAGTTGATGGAAAACCCGGATGTGAAGTCTGCTTATTTTGGGTTGTAGGGTTTTTGGCTAATCCATCTCGAAAAAAAGAGAAGCATCTGCCGGATCCACTAAAATGTAAGAGGCATCACTTTTTATCCTCTTTATTTAAAATTGTTGTGATATCCCATTCCGCTCAAGCCATTTCCAGGCATCATAGTCAAGACCCTCGGAAAGGAAGTATCCAGCCTGAAGGCGGCATTTCGTTTCTATATCTGTTTCAGAAGGTAAAAGTGCCGGCAAATTATTGACGACTTCCATTATCCTGCTTGACTCATCCTTTGAAAGGAGTGTGAAAGTCGCATTACATTTTTCTCCTGTTTCTTCTTCCAGAAGAAACCATTCATATCTCCTTCCCGGTTTAAAGATTCCGAGAGGGACATCGATCCTTTTCAACATTGTTTTTTCCGAATAGACCGTAGTGTTGCTTCCGAATTCTTTTATCGTCAGAGAAAAATGGGCCTCTTTCACTCCCCATTTAAAAGTAATCGGCTCGATGGGCATGATGTCTGCATTATCTGCTGGCCAGAGGTCTTTACATAACCCTATCTGTGGAGTACCTGAATATCCCCGTGTGCTCAAATGTATTTTTGAACCTGGCTTAGAATCAGGATGGATATAATTATTGAGGGCCATGGTAAAGTATCCCATGATTTTGCTTGACGTGGATCCTTCTTTTTTGAAGTCTTCCATCTTTACTCCATAGGGACTGTCTTTGTGGGTTAAATTTAATACTCTGCAACCACCGCATGTCAGAGACACAGAAGCCCCTTTCTCAATCTCCAGTATCGTACCCGGGGAAATTAATTCCATTCTACGAATTTCTTTCCTAGCCGTTTCTTTTTTACCTCCGGCGGCTTTTTCTATGACTCTGTAGACCTTTCCCCCTTCTGACTTGAGGAGATAAACATATTCTTCTGATGCCCCTTCCTTTGCGATGGAAGCTGAGGACAGAAAAGATATACTAAGCCAAAGTGCCGAAAAAATAAGCAAAAGCATTTTCACGGGAAGCCTCCTGGAGGCAGCGTCCTTTTTAATAAATCTTTATTCTCCCTTCGTCTTCACGTTTTTAGCCTTCTTATTTTTCCTCAATCGAATCTTAAGCTCTTTGCTACCCTCCTTATTGTCGCCCTGGTCTTGTTTAAGAAGGGCAGACCCTCCTTTATCATACATCATTTATCATGATTTATCTTTTACTTGATCCGGTAAACATAATCCCAAAACTTTATTTTTTTAGTATAAAAGAGGTTAATTCCCAATCATACAGTGCATCCCAATAATCACTCTTGTGATATTGGCATTTAACCATATATTTCACATCAGGGGAATACCAATACCATACCTTACCCTCCTTGGGTTGACCTTTTGTCTGTCCACTCATTTCTTGTTTGTACTCCAATTTAAGGGCTTTAAACTTTCCCGCTTGGACCTCGATGTCTTCCCATCCCAAAACAGTGAAGGTCTCAAGATATGTATATTCTTGTGATGCTAAGGCCCCTGTTTTAACTGTAAATTTGTCTTTCCAACTCTTTCCGATATCTAATGGAAAATTTAAAAGCTTTTTGTTCCTTCCCTCATACGGTATTCGTCTATCTTTGTCCATTGCGTAGACTCTGTTAAGAGAGGATTTTGCGCAAATTAAAATAGATGCCCCACCGGAAGTTAAATATTTCACCGTATAAGTAGTTTCATCCGCATTCACAACCGTGATCGTAACATCTTCTGTTAAAGTCCACTTGTCTCCTATATTCCAGACGGGGGCTTCAATTCTATCCTGGGCATATATGATGACTGGAACAGACAAGACTAAGAAGCTCAATAAAATCATCTTTTTCATATCATTTCCTCCCGGCATGGATTTGTCTCATAAATATTATTTCCCTATTAAAAAGTCAACAGAATTTTTTTGACACAAAAATTTTTTTGAGGAAATAAATTTAAAAGATAGTGAGCGAATCAGTCGCAATATCTCTTCCTTAAATTCAACAATAAAAACGAATAAAAAAGATAATTTTCACAATGTCATTTTCCATATTGACAAAAATTGAAATTTATGGTCAGGTTAGCCCTGCCAAGGTATTTCTTAGATCATTTCAGAGTGGAGGCGAAAAAAATTTAATAAAGATGCCAGCCTTAGTCTATTTTGACATAATCTGATGGGAGAGTAGTCTATTTCACTATTGCATTTTGCGAGCTTAAACTAAGGAATATATGGAGGGATGACAATGCGACGTCTATTGGTGGTTGTCTTCTTTTTAGTCACTTTCCTGTTGTGGAACGCCCCTACGGTGATCGCTCAATTTTCAGAGGCAGGAGTAGAAAAACTGAGGGTTGCCGTGGATGCCCCTGATTTAACACTGAAAACGCTGGGTGGAGGAAAAATCTCCCTCAAAGAACTACGCGGGAAGATCATTTTGCTAAACTTTTTCGCCACATGGTGACCGTATTGCCAGAAGGAGTCTCCTTCCTTTGCAAAGCTTCACGAGGAGTTCAAGGACACAGATTTGATTCTTCTCAAAGTGGCGACTAAAGAGAAAGAGCAGGATTTAAAAAAATACCAAAATGAATTTAAGATATCTTCTCCAATCCTGATTGATGATAATGCCTCAGCTGCCAATGCTTACGGGGTCTGGAATCGCCCTGCGACTTTTTTCATCAATCGTGATGGGAGGATCGTTGGCAGAGTACTGAAGGAAATTGATTGGACTTCGAGTAACGTGAGGAATCTTATTCAATACCTTTTGAAGGAGAAAAAATGAATCGATTTGATTTAAAGAAGATCTTGTATTTGATTTTTATCCTAATCTTTGGATTTTTGGGAACGAAGTGTGCTACCCCCAAAGGAGAACTTAAGACGTATCCTTTAACGGAGATTAATCTTGAGAAAGTGTTCAGTGAGAACCGGGGCTTAAAGGTTCTGGAAGAAAATGCCACCAAGGTCCATGATTTCTACCGTGGAGGAGTCCAGGAGAAGGAAGAAGGAGAAAGGCTACTCAAAGAAAGCAGCTGGGATGAGGCGCGGAAACATCTTGAAAAATCGAATCGGTTCTTGCGGGTGGTCGTTAAATACCTTCCCGAAGATGAGGCTCATCGCGATATCTATGAGGGCCAAACGGTGATTTTTTTGCCCAACCTCTTGATGGCTGACAATGACCTGAAATTGATCACCGTATACAAGAATATGAAAAATGATAATAAAGTTGCTGATGCGAGAAGCGAGGGGCAGCTATATCTTGTGGAATCTCTAAAGAGTGTGAAAACGGAATGGGCCTATCAAATCAAGAAAGGGCTTGAAGGCGAATCGCAAAAAAAATGAGGCAACCATGGAAAAGAATCGGATCTTGATCTTTTGTATCATTATATTTCTTCTAATACTTGGGAGCGCTCAGATCGGCTTCTCAAAAAAAGATGTGGTGAGGCTTTACTTCTTCTATTCAGAAGAGGGTGGAGGACAGAAGGTTAACGAGAAATTCATTAAGCCTCTTTCAAAGAAGTACCCACTTGAGGTTCGGTCTTTTCCGTTAAGCAAATTGACTAATTACGACCTTCTCACCAGATTCGAAAAGGAATTGAAACAAGAGGGTAACGAACTTCCTGTCGTGATTATCGGGAATAAAATCTTAGGGGGAGAGGCTAAGATTCGAAATGATCTGGAGGGACTGCTCAAGTCCTATACTCAGAAAGGAGGGGTCCCTTGGCCTTCCCTTGAAGCAAGGAAGACGGAGGGGTGGATCCCTCAGGCCCCTACAGAGGAGGAGAAAAATTCTCAGAAGATTTTATATGGGGCGTTTATATATCGGCAAGGGTGCCTTGAGTGCGAAGGGAAGAAGGCTGAGTTAGAGGAGTGGGTTTCTAAGTTCCCGGATTTGAGAATAGGAACATTCGACTCGACAAAGGAGGAAAACAAAACGCTGGATGAGGCTCTTTGTCAAATCTATCATGTTCCGGAATCGAAACGGGGGACGAGCGTTAAACTCTATATCGGTGGAGACTACATTTTGGGAGATGATTTTCGTTATGAGCCATTTGAAAAGTTGGTCTCAAAATACCATAGAAAGGGAGCTCCTCCGCCATGGGAGAAAGTAAGTCAAGAGGCTTTGAAGAATGGGGAGCAGAGAATCATTGATCGGTTCAAGAAATTTAGCCTCTCAGCCGTGTTGATCGCAGGCTTTATAGATGGTATCAACCCCTGTGCCTTTGCCACGATCATCTTTCTGATATCCTACCTTACTTTTATAGGCAAAAAAAGTAGAGAGATCCTCCTATACGGCATCATTTTCACTCTGGGTGTCTTTATTGCTTACCTCTTAGCTGGAATGGGACTCATGGCTGGTCTCCGGCAGTTGAGTGGTTTCCCTATGATCACCAGAGGGATCTATCTCGTCATCGCCATTTTTGCGTTCGCACTTGGGATAATAAGTTTGTATGATTATGTTCTATTTCGTCGAGGTCAGATGGCAAAATGGAAGCTCCAGCTTCCCATGGCCATAAAGAAAAGGGTCCACAAAATTATCAGAGAGGGGACCCAGTCTAAAAGTGCAGGCTTCCTCGGTACATTCGCTCTTGGATTCGTCATCGCTGGTACTGAGGTGATCTGCACCGGGCAAGTGTATCTCCCCACGATCGGATATATCATGACTATCCCCAAATTGAGGGTCCATGCCTTTTTTAATCTCCTTCTCTACAACATCATGTTCATTATCCCATTGGTGGGCGTTTTTGTGGCGGTCTTTTTTGGAGTCACTTCTGAGAAGATGGCACTTGTAACAAAAGATCATACAGGGACGGTCAAGCTTTTAACGGCGATCTTGTTCATCGGTTTGGGAGTATTTCTTTTCTTTCTCCGTTAAAACACCATAGAAGGGGCTTATGAAAGAGAATTTTTGTTTCAGGCCATGCGCCTTTGTCGCTATACAGCATCGTGATTCCGATGGGTGCATCCTTTATGGAGAAGGAAGGATATGATTCCACAAATCAAGAAGATTCTTTTCGCTACCGATCTCAGCGAAAACTCTGTTTACGCTTTCTATTACGCTATCCATATGGCAAAAAGAGATGAGGCAAAGATTGTCATATTGCATGCGATTGAACCTCTTCCCCCTATGCTGATAACCTTTGAGGATTTCGTGTTTAAGGTTGCGAAGGACCGCATTAAAGCAGTTAAAGAGCGACTACAGAAATTTTCCCAAAAAGTAGATGCTCGAATTGGCACTTCCTCCGTTGAATTTGTATCCAACACCCTTGTTCGGATGGGTGATCCTGTGGAAGAGATTTTAAAGGCGGTAGATGAAGAGGGGTGTGATGTGATCGTTCTTGGAACCCACGGGAAGGGATTCTTGGAACAGACCTTTCTTGGGAGTGTGTCCAGTTCAGTACTGCTTCGAACCCGGAAACCAGTTTTTCTTGTGCCATTGCCATCTGAAAATATCACCAACGATTTGATTTGAACGGAATAATTGAAATGGAATGAAGTTACATGAGGGAGGATTGGTTATGAAAAAGATTTTAATGATGATCATCCTTTTTGGTTTTCTTTTCGGCTGTGCAGGGATTCCTGTCCGGCCAGCACTTAAAGAAGACATCAGTGTTCCTGCTGGCAAGATTGAAGGAAATCAATTCACCGGGATTCGGTATTCATTCAACGTTTCGGTTCCTCCCCAGTGGAAGATGACGACTGAATTTCCTGATTTCTTGGAAGAACTGGGTTATGACAAACCTTTTTCGACGGATAAGGAGCAGACAGAACTCTATGCTTATAATCCCGAAACGAAATCAAATATTAATTTCGATTTCACGCCGGCAGGTCGGTATGCCACATTCAACCAGAAAAAGATCGAACTTCTCACTACTATGGCAACTGAAAGTATGAAATCTGAATTAGAAAAGGAGCATGGGAAAGGTGTTGTTAAAGTGGAGGTCAGCCCCACAGAACCTATCTCATTAAAAGGAGTCCCATATGCGGCGAAGAGGTATGTGACCTATACCCTCAAAGGGCTGAAGCGGGAGCAGGGATGGATTTATGGGTTTACAGAACCTTATCAGATCTTTATTCTCTATATGATCTTGGAGAAGGAAGGGGCAAATGATCGTCAGGATCTGAAGAAAATTCTGGATTCTTTTGAGTTCATGATAAAGAAATAAAAAGGGTCGAAGACTCTTCTATAAGAACCTTGAGGCAAGACTCTGCCTTAATACTCCTCTCCGGTTTTTTTATTACTGGGAAATCCCATTCCGTTCAAGCCATATCCAGGCATCATAGTTAAGGCCCTCAGAAACAAGGTATCCAGCCTGAAGGCGGCATCTCGTTTCCATATCCATTCCAGCAGGTAAAATTGTCGGTAAGTGATTGACGATTTCCATTATTCTGTCGGACTCGTCCTTTGGAAGGAGTGCAAACATGGCACCACATCTTTCTCCTGTTTCTTCTTCCGAAACAGACCACTCGTATCTTTTGCCTGGTCCAAAGATTTTGACAGGAACATCGATCTTTCTTAACGATGTTTTTCCCGAATAGATCGTAGACTTGCTTTCGAATTCTTTTATCTCCAGAGAGAAATGGGTCGCCTTGAGTCCCCATTTAAAAGTGATCGGCTCTATGAACATGATATTAACATTATCCGGTGGCCAAAGGTCTTCACATGACCCCATTTTTCGGACACCTGGATATCCTCGCGTGCCTAAATTTGCTTTCGAACCTGGTTTAGAATCGGGATGGATATAGTTATTAAGGGCTTGGGTAAAGTATTCCATGATTTTGCTTGTCGTAAATCCTTCCTTTTTGAAGTCTTCCATCTTTACTCCATAGGGACTGTCTTTATGAGTTAAATTTAATACTCTGCACCCACCACATGTCAGAGACACGGAGGCCCCTATCTCAATCTCCAGTATCGTACCCGGAGAAATCAGTTCCATCCTCCGGATTTCTTTCTTAACCGATTCTTTCTTATCTCCAGTGATCTTCTCTATGATTCGATAAACCTTTCCCCGTTCTGACTTCACGAGATAAACATATTCTTCTAATGCCCCTTCCTTTGCGAGGGCCCCAGAGAACGGAAATGATGTCATGAACCAGAGTGTCCCTAAAATAACTAGAAGCGTTTTCATAGAAAACCCTCTCTCTTCATCGTCCTTTTAATGAATTTCATATCTTATTCGTCTTCACTTTTTTAGCCTTTTTGTTTTTCCCCAATCGAACCTCAAGCTTATGTTTCACTTTCTTAAGGACTTCTTCCGCTTTTATGATCCGCCCATAAAGCATGACCCCAGCGATGGTAGGAACAAAATCAAACCAGTAATGAGAAGAAGAGAAAGATAAAATACTGGCCACAGCCACACCTGGAATTAAGCCCAATAGACAGATCAAAGTGGCCCAGAAACGTGAGAAGAGGGTAAATATGAAAGCGACAGCGATTCCAAGGACGACCTGCACGATGAAGGCCTTCCAGAAGCTGGTAGGTGTGATCAGACTGCCATTGATGATGCTCTGTGTGATGTTAGCAAGAATTTCCATTCCAGACATCCGGCCCACGGGTGTCATGTAAAAGTCTTTCTTATCAAAGGTCCCTCCGATGATGACGATCTTATCCTTAAATATTGTCTCGCTTTCATCTTTATTGGAGCGATGTTCTTCCAAGAGGCGACTGGGATTTACTTCGCGATCGAAATGTTCATAATTGCCAATAAAATTGGGGATGAGTCTACCCCGCCTGATCATATGGATATAAATATCGTCTCGATGATCGTTCCTGGGACCCGAAAGGACTATTCTGTCATCGTGAACATTCAAGAGGGTTTTCATGAGCCCTTCCTGTGATATGCCCTGGTAAGCACCAGCCACAGCGACTGGAAAAGAGGGTACAGGGAGATAAGGAAGTTTATATTTTAAATCATTGTTTTTGATCATATAGAAGCCCTCAGCCATCCGGAAAACCCAGTCTCTATCCAACCTGAAAAAGGTTCCACCATAAGTGACCTTACCCGCCCATTGCGACCCTGGGTTCATATCCTCGAAAAGGATAAAACCATCTTTAGTCGTATGTAACCTTTCATCCGTGTACGGACGTAAGTCAAAGAAAGGGTCATCATTTGCACGAGGTTTATCCTCGATGGCTTTGAGGTTTCCAACCAATACGATGGGAATACCTGCAGCAAGAGAGCGACCCATGGCATCTGATAACTTGTGATCCTCAGAAGTCAGGTCGGATAGATCTATATCCAGAGCAATCACCTTGGCTTTGAGTTTCACCATCAGATTGACTAACTCCGCCAGGCGTCCCCGCGAAAGGGGACTGATCCCGTGAAAACCCTGCCCATACTCTTCCTCAGTAATGAACAGGAGCACAACATCGGGAGCCTTCTTTTGGGTAATGAAATGCAAGAGATTGGTCAGAGGGTTTTGGTAAGGTCTAAAGTATCCTATCCAAGCCAGGGTTGTTACTGTAATGCTGATGGCTAAACCAATGAGAAGGGCTCTAAGGAAATACCCTCTATAAGCGGAAACCTTCTCGAATAGGAATTTCGCTGTTGAATTTACAAAACCTTTGGTGGGGATTAAAACATTAAGGAAGTGATGGATAGGCTTCATAGAGCATCAAATAAGGGAATTATTTAACTGTCCTATTTTTCCACAATCAAAATAATTTCCATCATCGTTTTCTCTCCTGAGGTGTAAGCGATGAATAATTGAAGACGATGTTTCCCTTGAGGAACTTTGACATCCTTTACCATTAACCTATTGTTGTTCAAGTAGGGTTTTATTTTCCCTGTCAGATCGATGGATACGAGTTTAAGATACTTCACGCTTAGACTATCATAATCGATGATCTTATCAGAGGATGCCTCGAAGGCGATATCGAAAAGAAAAGGAATACGTAACGGTTCCTCAAGATTAGGAGAGAGCATCTTAATTTGAGGTCCGTCTCCTTCTATTCTTGTCAATTTGATTCCCCTTGTTCTTATCATGGGGGCATCAGGTTGTGCAGCCTCTTCAGGTGTAATGAGAGTAAGAAAGTCCCCTGCAAATGAATAAGTGGCAAAAAGAGCAAAAAGAAGGAATGAACCCCCCCAAAATAATATAAGCCTTTTTCTGATTTCAGTCATTTTCTCTGCTCCTCTAATCTTCGAAAAAAAGAGGGTGTCTATTGGATCAATTTACCAAAAAGAATAAAAAAGTCAACGAAAAATTCATTGACTTGCTTATTTCTATTTAGTAAATTGCTACTGAAATGAAGAAAACTGTTCTATCCATCTCAATGCTATTTGTGCTGATTTTGGTTGGGAAGGTATATTCGTCTGAGGTTCCCAAAGAACCTATCCTCCGCATAGAGATGGGTATGCATACATCAATGATAACGGGTATTGGAGTAGATGCCCAAAACCAATTCGTTGTTACAGGGTCTCAGGATAAAACCGTACGGCTTTGGGAACTTTCTACAGGGAGGCTTCTTAAGATTTTTCGGCCTCCGATAGGTGAAGGCCCTGTAGGGATGATATTTGCTGTTGCGATTTCACCCGATGGAAAAACGATTGCCTGCGGGGGACGGACAGAGAGTGGAGAGGGAGCCTCTCGCTCCATCTACCTGTTCGATCGGGAGAGCGGAAAACTTGTCCGAAGAATAGGAGGCCTTTCATATAATCTTTTGAAACTTGCCTATTCAAAGGATGGCAATTTCCTTTTGGCGGGGATGCAAAGCAATGGAGGAATCCGAATCTACCGAACCTCAGACTATTCCCTTACTGTAGAGGACAGGGACTACGGAAATGCCTTTCATGGAGTAGATTTTGATGGGAATGGCAGGCTTGTAACCACCTCCAAGGACGGATTTATCCGCCTTTACGGGAGCGACTTCAAGTTGACTATGAAAAAGAAAGCGCCTGATGGCTTCAGGCCGGCTGGGGTCAGCTTCTCCCCGGATGGGTCAAGCATTGCCGCTACTTTTTATGATGACACGATGTTAAATGGAAAGTTAGATGTTCTCTCTGGGAAGGATCTCTCCCATCAATATTCTCCTGATGTGAGAGGTTTTGCCAAGGGGTTTTTTGGTCCGGTCTGCTGGTCATTGGATGGAAAGTTCCTCTATTCAGGCAAAGGGGGTTGGATTCCGTTCATCATTCGTAAGTGGTCAGAGGGGGGAAAGGGGCCGTATAAAGATCTTGGTGAAGTAGAACACTACCTTTCAGGAATTTTGTCCCTAAAAAACGGAGGTATCGTTTTTGCCTCAGTTTATCCCTCCTTTGGGGTATTTGATGCAAATGACAAAAAAGTTTTGCATATGACTCCACCTGTTGCCGATTACAGGTACGCGCCGCAAGAATTTCTTGTTTCTAAAAATGGGGATAGGATCCAGTTCTGTTATGAGAAACTTGGTAACTCTCCTGCCCGATTTTCGGTCATAGAAAGATCCTTGAATGTTTACCCGATACTTGAAACAGGTCTTTGGCCACCAGTCACTCAGGCCCCTGGCCTGGATTTCACGGACTGGAAAAGTGCAACAAATCCGAAGTTGAATGGCAAACCCCTAAAATTTTGGCAGGACGATTTTTCCCGAAGCCTTGCCATTTCACCTGAAAAGGATACTTTTCTTATTGGATCCAAATGGTATCTCTATCTCTTTGATAGGCAAGGGAATCAGAAGTGGGTCGTCCGGGTTCCTGGAGAGGGTTTTGCTGTAAACATCTCCCCCGATGGCAGATTCGCCCTGGCAGCATTGGGTGATGGCACGGTGAGGTGGTACCGGATGAATGACGGAAAGGAGCTTTTGGCTTTCTTTCCTCACGCAGATAAGAAGCGATGGATTCTGTGGACCCCATCCGGCTATTACGACGCCTCTCCTGGTGCAGAAGAACTGATCGGTTGGCACGTGAATAACGGAAGTGAAGAGGCTGCCGACTTCTTCCCCATCTCAAGGTTCAGAGGAACCTACTATAGGCCTGACGTGATTGCGAAGACCTTGGAAACGTTAGATGAAGCCGAAGCAATAAAACTTGCAAACAAGGAATCAGGTAAAAAAGTGGAGGAGGTTCCTGTAGCAAAGATATTCCCGCCCGTGGTAAATATCCTTTCTCCCAAGGACGGCTCTAAAGTGTCTGCGACAGAGATTGAAGTTGAATTCAGCATCCGCTCTCCTTCGGCAGAGCCTGTGACAAGAGTGAGGGTTTTAGTGGATGGAAGACCTATCGAGAGAGGTTTGGAAATCAAACAAACCGAGAAAGATCAGGACATCCGAACAACGAAGGTGACTATTCCAGAGAAGGATGCGGAGATTGCGATTATTGCAGAGAATAAATATGCAGCCAGTGAGCCCGCCAGGGTGACTTTGAAGTGGTCGGGGAAAGTTAAAGAGGATGAGTTTATCATCAAGCCTAAGCTCTATGTTCTTTCGATTGGCGTGAGCAAGTATGAAGACAAGAATCTGACACTCCAGTTTGCTGCGAAGGATGCAAAAGACTTTGCAGAATCCCTGCTCAAGCAGAAGGGTGGGCTATACCGCGACGTGGTGGTGAAGGTCCTCACCGATGAAAAGGCAACCAAGGACGAGATCATAGATGGGTTTGATTGGATTTCGAAAGAGACAACGAGTAAGGATGTGGCAATTATATTTTTGGCAGGACATGGGGTTAATGAAAGAGGTGGTGTCTATTACTTCTTGCCTGTTAACGCTAATGTGGACAGATTGAGGAGGACCGCTGTGCCGTTTACGGAGATGAAGAACACCGTGGCATCTATGGCGGGGAAGACCATCCTTTTTATCGACACCTGCCATGCTGGAAATGTCATGGGAGCTCGAGCCGTGGCAACTGATATCACAGGCATTGTCAATGAGCTGGCCAGTGCCGAAAACGGGGCAGTGGTCTTTGCATCCTCTACAGGGAAACAATATTCCTTCGAAGATTCTGAGTGGGGGAATGGAGCTTTTACAAAAGCTGTGGTTGAAGGGGTTGATGGCAAGGCGGATTACACAGGGAAGGGAAGGATCACCATCAACATGCTTGACCTTTATGTCTCGGAGAGGGTCAAGGAGTTGACCAAGGGGAAGCAGACCCCTGCCACTGCAAAACCCCAGACGATCCCCGACTTCCCATTGGTGTTGAAGAAGTAGGTACTGGGCAAAGGGTTTTTCAAGGGCTCTGAAAGTTCTTGACAAAACCTTCAAGAAGGGATTTAATACACAACGAAATCTTCGAAAAGAAAACAGTGTGAACAGGCAAGAAACATATCTTTTCTGACATAAATTTAATCACCTCTCGGGTGGGGGGGACGATGAAAAGAGAAGCTTAAATAAAGCCTGGCGTCGAATTGGCGAAGCCAGGCTCTATTCTTTCAAAAGAGAGGAAAGGAGGAACATATTATGTTGAAAGACAAAAGGACGGCAATGGTCGGAGTATTAGTGGCGGCACTCTTTCTATCGTTATTAACCTTAACGAATCCGGGAAAGGCATTGGCAGGATCTGCTTTCCTAAAGGTTGATGGTGTTCCAGGAGAATCCACGGATGACAAGCATAAGGATTACATCGAAGTTATAAGCTGGAGTTTCGGTGATACTAACTCTGGCTCACCTCAGACAGGTGCCGGCGGAGGAGCGGGAAAAGTCAATATGCAGAATTTCAGGTTCACCATGAGAACGAACAAGGCATCGCCGATTCTGTTCGGGACCGTTGCCAATGGAAAACATATACCAAAGGTTGTGCTGGAGGTTTGCAAATCCGGTGGTGGCAAGGAAACGTTTTCGAAAATCACACTTTCTGATGTCCTTGTTTCAAGTTTTGTAAGTCTGGGCAGCTCGGGGACCGGGAGCGCCGACGTCTATCCCATGGAAGAAATCATGCTCAATTTCAGCAAGATTGAGGTCAGTTATACGCAATTAGATCCACAGACTGGAAAGCCGAAAGGCGATATAAAGTTCAATTGGGATGTGAAAGCAAATACGGGATCCTAACTGAAGTAAGATTTTTATACGGTCCAAGGCAAGAGGGTCTACGTAAGGATGGATCATAATAACAGTATGGCGGGCCGACCGTGGCCCGCCATTTCCATTTATTTTACCCCCCACCCATCCGTGGGGGTGATGTCATTCTGCTTAATGCGTTTGTAGGGGTATGAAAAATTGTGTGAATAAATACATTTGGATAATCCTGTCAATGGTTCTATTCTTTTTGTCCTCCTATGCCTCTGCTCAGCAAGAACAGGCCGAGTCGATGGATGCTGAGTTCTACAATAATCGAGGGTTGACCTATATGAAAAAAGGTCAATACGATCGGGCGATCTCTGATTACACCAAGGCTCTTAAGATAAACCCAAGGTATGCAAGGGCCTACTACAATCGAGGGATTGCCTATGGGAAAAAAGATCAATTTGATCGGGCCATCGCTGATTTCACCAAGGCGATTGAGATAGACCCAAAGTATGCCGCGGCCTACTACAAACGAGGGTTTGCCTATGATAATAAAGATCAATATGATCGGGCCATCGCTGATTTCACCAAGGCGATTGAGATAGACCCAAGGTATGCTGATGCATACAACAATCGAGGGATGACCTATGTGGAAAAAGGTCAATATGATCAGGCCATCTCTGATTTCAACAAGGCGATTAAGATAAACCCAAGGTTTGCTGCGGCCTACAACAGTCGAGGGATTACCTATGTGAGAAAAGGTCAATATGATCGGGCCATCTCTGATTTCAACAAGGCGATTAAGATATACCCGAGGTTTGCTGGGGCCTACAGTAATCGAGGCATTGCCTATGGGAAAAAAGGTCAATATGATCGGGCGATATCTGATCACACCAAGGCGATTGAGATAGACCCAAAGTATGCAAGGGCCTACTACAATCGAGGGATGACCTATGTGGGGAAAGGTCAACATGATCAGGCCATCTCTGATTTCACCAAGGCGATCGAGATAGACCCAAGGTATGCTGCGGCCTACTACAATCGAGGGATTGCCTATGATAATAAAGATCAATATGATCGGGCCATCTCTGATTTCACCAAGGCGATTCAGATAGACCCAAGGTATGCTGAAGCCTACAACAATCGAGGGATTGCCCATGGGAAAAAAGGTCAATATGATCGGGCGATCTCTGATTTTACTAAGGCGATTAAGATAGACCCAAGGTTTGCTAAGGCCTACAACTATCGAGCGATTGCCTATGGGAAAAAAGATCAATATGATCGGGTCATCTCTGATTTAACCAAGGCGATTGAGATAGACCCAAAGTATGCTGAGGCCTACAACAATCGAGGGATGGCTTATTATAATAAAGATCAACATGATCAGCCGATCTCTGATTTCACCAAGGCGATTGAGATAGACCCAAGGTATGCTGAGGCCTTTTACAATCGGGGGGTCGCCTATGATAATGAAGGTCAATATGATCAGGCGATCTCTGATTTTACCAAGGCGATTGAGATAGACCCAGGGTATGCTGAGGCCTACAACAATCGAGGGATAACCTATGTGGAAAAAGGCCAATATGATCAAGCGATCTCTGATTACACCAAGGCTCTTAAGATAAATCCAAAGTCTGCTGAGGCCCACTACAACCGAGGGATGGCCTATGGGCAAAAAGGTAAATATGGTCGGGCGATCTCTGATTACACCAAGGCGATTGAGATAAACCCAAGGTTTGCTGAGGCCTACTACAATCGAGGGATTGCCTACTATTATAAGAAAGAATACGACAAATCATTAGAGGATGTGGAGAAGGCAAAAAAATTAGGTTATCAGACCTCTCCTAAATTTATTGAAACACTTCGTAAAGCTTCAGGAAAACCAAATTGAAAAAAAGAACGAAATGGGGACACATGCCATTTTTAGGGGGTTTAAGAAGAAGAATACGTCAGCCACGAACCACGAGGGCTGATAATCCGCCCTGATCCCCTCTAGGAAGTGGGGAAGGGGGATAACCAACTGATCGGTAAAAGATTAAATAGGGGGAAGAAAGAGTAAGGCCAAATCAAGGCTTATTTAGCGGTGATGGCGACCTTGGCATTCTTCAGGTAATTGTTGCCGTGGCTGGTGGTCTCACGGATCAGGCGGGCGGCGTCAATACCGATGACAATCATATTTTCTTTTGTCGCGCCTGTTGCCGGAACGATCATCGTATTATCGCCGAGATGAGGATTTTGTTTGGCCTGGTCTACGGAATCGGCATAACGCACAATCCCATAGGTACGGATCACCTGAGGATCTACACTTTTTGCAGAATAAACCGTAAACGGCTTGTTCCCGTCATCCATCGTAATCACAACCGGCAGAATCACCCGCTCAAAAAAGATGCCTTGAAGATTAAAGATGACCCCCGTCACCGGCCTGCTCGAGTCGTAAACAATATCCTGAGTCTTGGGGAGGGCTGTCTCCTGCTTTGAAACAATATCCTCCAGTCTCTGCTGGGGGACATTGGCCTGTTCAATTTTCTGATCAAGGTTAAGGGCGCTGATAAGCGATTTCTCAGATTTACAACTACCCACTCCACTCAGACAAATCCGAACTTCTACCGTCGCAATGGGCGTATCACCTTCCCATCTGACATTTTGTTTGACGATTTCAGCCCCCTGTATGGTTCCCTCAATGCGCGTGTTGATGACATCATCTTGAACCATTTTATTCTGAACCTTTGTCTGTGAATCAATCTTCAATTCCTTAACCGTTTCCAGGAGGGCTCTCTGTGCCAATATCGTGGCTGCCCTTACTGCCCTTAATTGGTCCTTTGCTTTATTCCCGCTGGGCGTGGCTGTACCTTCACCGGTGGCACTGATATATCCATCCACCCAATTAATTTTTCCTTCTCTTTTTTCCTGGCCAATAGTTTTTTGGCTAAGAGTGAATAAAAAGAAAATAGCGATCAGAGATGCAGCCAGTAATTTATATTTCATAAAATTCGTTCCAGTTTATCTATTATTGTAAATTCCATTGATTGTGACGGTTTGGCCACCTTCGATCATCACTTTTTGGCTCTCCGGTTTGATCCAAGTGCCCACTTCCTGAAACTCAATCGTATGGATCCCTACGGGAAGATCGGATACCGATTCCCCGCTATTCTTCCACAACCCACCTTCCACCCTCCACATCGCTCCACTCCCTGCAACGATCAGAGGAGCAATGATTACGATAAGGGTTCCTCCTTGTTGGCCACCAGGCAGCACGCCAGACAGGGCATTGGACACCACGCCAGACAGGGCATTGGACACCACACCCGGCAAGTCACTGGGCTGTAAGCCAGGCTGGACACCGGGTTGGGATATATTCTGTTGAATTTGAATCTGCATTGAAGGCAGTTGGGGCTGAAAGACCACACCAGGTTGTGAGGATGAGATTTTAACTTTCCCTCTAACCAAATCGCTTTTGATTCGTAACTCATCTTCCAACTGAATGACGTATGGAAAAGGCTCAGTGGGCGACCCTTCAAGATTCAATGTAAAATTCACTTCACCTGCATAGCCGTCGCGATTTCTTTTATTGTCATACGCATCGATCTTAATCTCTTTTTGAAGGTTACCAATAGAAATTCTTAGCAGCACAACAGGATTAGGAGATTGCCATTCGATCTGCATGTTGAGAGCACCACCGAGAGACTGCGCCTCGTGTCTGGTAATGTCGGGCCTCCCGGTTGCTTGTAAGGGTTTGAAAAAGGACAATAAAATGAAAAGGGTTATAAGAGATAACCGCAAGACTCTTTGATTCATTTTAAAACCTCCTCTAATCTTCAAATCGCTGGTGGTTACTTTTCGAGATTTCCTATTGTTTAACGAGTTTGATGTTAAAAGACTCGTCAGAAAGGGATATCCTGGCTTCCCATTTGCCGGGCTTTAAGGAATCTGAAAGCTCCTCTTCAAGAATAGTGATATTGATCTTCTGCCGGATGATCTTATCTGTCAAGGGATCGATCCTGGAATAAATGACCTCGCTGAAGCTCTGGCAGTCCTCCATTTTTGGAAAAGCTGGAAATGCAATGCTAAGAGACTTGCGCTTCGGATCTTTTGACCTCAATTCGATGATCCAGGCTGCCACCATATCTTTGCTCTTGGCGTTTGCACGATCGCAGGACCACAGGAGATTTCTCGGCAGGGGTTGATTGGATCCCGGCTCGATGACTTTCAGCTGGGATTTTACAAATATGTTAGCCTTTGGAAAATCAATGGTTTTGTCCAATTCGAGGGGAATGCTGCCAGAATCCTGCTTGGCATAAGTCTTGGAATCGATCATATGGAGCTTATAGGCAACCACCAGTCCCTCTCCTGTAACCGCTGCAGCACCTTCCATCTCGCCCGTAGCACTTGCCTGGACGGAACTCAACACAGCACTCACTCCGGCCTTTCCCGTTTTCTCGGATTTCAGTGCGAAGTTTCCGAGGCGCAATGCCTCAGTAATGTATGGGATGTTCAATTCAAAGGGGACATCCGCTAACGAGACGGGACTGATAACTTGCACTTCCTCAAGTTGGGCCTGCTTGGTTTTTCCAGCCTGAGCACCTGCCTGCACGGTCGCTCCTTTGATGCTCTGACCTCCCAATGAAATGCCAAGGTTGTAAGCAAACTGCTGCTGCATGGTATTGAAAGACTTTTCCACCTTGATACGAATATCACCGGCAGAAGGATCTTCAACCGGGCCGAATTGTTTAGACCACGCGTATCCGATGTAGTGTCGGTCAACAGGCTTTTTAGGAACAAAATATTCTTTTTCCGTCAGACTCTCCATACCCTTTTTATGTGTTTCCATGGGTGTCGTCGCACACCCCACAAGGGTAGCAATAATGATAAAGATCGCCAGTGTCAATATTTTCACAGAATGAGAACCACCCCTCGTCTTAAACCCCACGTTCATGGCGCACTCCTTTCTACCGTCATTTACCCGTTTTGAATATGACCTGAGCTTCTGAAAACTCCGCTGACTTTGTTTTTTGATTGGGGTTTTTCTCTATTAACGACACACCTCTACTTATTTCACCAATTTTTTCTGATTCAGTTTTTATCTTGTAAACTCCTCCCGTAGGCGCAAGCTCTATTTCTCCAAGGGGACACGTACTCGCATAAATGATGACATTGTCTTCACCAAAGGGCGGGGTCACCTCCATTTCAAACCGGTCCTGGCTTGAAGGAACCTCGTAAATGACGCCTCCGTTAAAGTAGTGATCCGGCCGATAGGGGTTGGGAAGAACTTGAAGAAGCTCCGCATTCACCCCCTTGTGCAAAATCCTGGCATAAAACGGCTTGTTTCCACGGATATAAATCTTGATCTTGTCTCCTTTGTTGTACTCTTTTTTATCCGTCCAGAGCTGAACATTAAGCGGAGCGGATGGATCATCCATCTGCCCCTTTCCTTTTGAAATCCTATCCATTGCTTCGTTGTCAGGGATGACTTCAGCCTTAATCTTGACCTGACAACATTCCCCTAACGATGCATCCCTATACCATGCCCTGCTTAGCTCCTGGATTACCTTTACCGTGGCATTGGAATAGGCTTCAACTAAGTCCTTCTCAAGCTCAAAATCTTTCAGCCGGCTTTCGCTCTTGATATAGGTTGCTGCGTACTCCACGGCCTTTTTCTTCGCACTGGTCAGAGCCTCTTCCTCAGTCTGTTTCCTCGACTTGTCATATCCCATACAGGCGATGCCATCCGCCTCGATGATGGTGGATTGGGAGGCATGGAGGTTGGAAATCATAAACAAGATGAGCAGCAATGGAAAAAATAACCTTTTCATCTTCATTTCACCACACCCAGCACGATCTGTCCCGTTGTCTCTCCTTTCCTAACAGGATGCTGGTCCTGTCCAGTGGCCTGAGGAACTTTTTTGGAAACATAACGATAGATTTCATCCAATGTGATCACGCCATCTCCATCCAAATCGGCCTTTCCCCGGAGTCCCTCCAAAAGATAATAAGTAAAAACGCCATGCTTAAGCTCATCTTTTTCAGCGCTCACCTCATTGGCATCACTGGCTGTCAGAATCACCCGACCTTTCCCTTGGGAAAGCCTTTCCAAAAAAGCCCCAGAGACATTCGTCCGCGTCTCCCCAGCGAGAATGGTTCGGCCCCCACTCGCTCCGCTATAACAAGTATCGGCGATGAACACCAAACGTTCCGAACTAATCCGCTGAAAAATACGGGCCACCTCACTCATGGGCATAGCAGTAGAGTAAAGATCCTTCGGATCGGCGTTATAAGGAAGAATATATTTCTCCAAACCATCTCCGTCAGGGCTGGAGGCATCCTTCTCCGTGGCTCCATGACCGGCTAAAAAGATGATCACCGTATCATCCTTTCCGGCGCTCCTGCGAAGCAACGTGCCAAGGGTATTCTTCATTTTTTCAAGAGTTGCTTCTTCATCCAGGAGTAACCATATATGGTCTTTAGGAACTTGATTTACCTCTACCAGGTAACGATAGAACTCCCGGGCGTCATTGACCGCATATTTTAGGGAAGGAAGATTCTTGTATTTGTTGATTCCAATGACCACAGCATAGACTTCTTCTCGTTTCTTGGCCAATTGGATCGAGATGGTTTTTTGATTCGTCAGCCCTTCGGTGCCTTGAACGGCGATGGAAATCGTGTTCTGTCCCTCCCTCAGCTGAATCCGCTCCGAAAACTCAATCCTTTTTCGATCCTTCGGAACCAACTGGAGATCCCTACGATCTTTCAAACCGACTGGTTTGCCGTTGACCAGAATCTCAAATTTCAAAATCCCCTTTTCATGCTCAGCTACACCAAAAAGGGATACATATTCTGAATCCACACTCATTCCGTCTCTGGGATTGGCTATTGCAATTACAGGAAGATTCTTGGGCTGTTTGGATTTCTCAACTTCCATACTTTCCAAACGAGCTAATACCTCCTTCATATCCTCCAATTCTTTCATTGCCTGAAGAGCTTTCTTTAGTTTTTCAGATAACTCCTCAATCTTCTTCCCCTCATCACCCTCTGTGATCTGTGAGGTCTCTTTTTCTTTTAAGGGCGTGATAGTTTTCTTCTCTTCCCGAGGTTTCTGCACAACTGTGGAGACTTGTTTTTCCGTTGTCGTTCCTTTGGCTTTATCAATCTCTTTATCCCTTGGAGCGAGCAAAGGCTTTTCTTCTACTCTTTTGGCGACCTTCTGCTCTGGAATCTGTTCTTTTGTCTCAGGCTTCTTGGCTTCAGGAACCTGTTCTTTCATCGGAGGAGTAATGACCGGCTTAACTTCTCCAACCCCCTCGGTTTTCTTCTGGAGGGCCAACGAAACCTCCTGGCGCTTCTTGAATTCTTGAGCCATTTCCTTTAGGTCTTTGTCCTTAGGCTGCGACAGACTTGCCTCTTCAAGAAATCTCGCTACTAATTTCGGATCATTCGTCTTCCAGACAATAATATCCACGTAAAAAAGCCCTTTATGGAAACTGGGGGGAAGAATATGCCTTTCACCATAACTCAGGTAAATGCTTCCGGTTTCCCTAATTTCGATTAACTCAGGTCCGGTGTATCGCCGCTCAAAATCCTTTTCTGATAATTTGTAAGATAATAAATCCTTAGGCATTTTGTCACCCAGCGTAGCAGACCCAAGATTTATTGTTCCCTTTGCTAAAATAGTTATGTAATCTCCTTGCTTAACCTGTACACCACTATTCTTCATGTCAGGACGCCCCGCATCCACGAAGACCGATTTGTAGCTCTTAACGATAAACGGAAGGGGTTGGGGCATTTTGACAACGGGAGAAGTCGAATCCCGAAGTTCTTGTTTCGTTGCCTTCTTTATTCCCGAAACCTCTTTCCCCTCTAAGGCTGAAAGCTCCTTTTTTATTTCTTCAACCTCGTTCGTCTTTTCCTGGAGACCGATTAGGACCTCTTGGCGCTTCTTAAATTCTTGAGCCATCTCCTTTAATTCTTTATCTTTAGGCTGTGCCAAACTTGCTTCGTCAAGAAATTTCGCTATAAGGTTAGGATCCTTCGTCTTCCAGACAATGATATCCACGTCAAAGGAACCTGTAATAACTGTGTTCACTCCAACCTGGGGGGGCAAACCTTCATAGCCCAGGTAAAAACCTCCGTTTTCAGGGACCTCAATTAATTCAGGCCCGTTATATTTTCGCACCGAAGCCTTCTCTCCTAATTGGTAGACCAATATTGTCTTGGGCCCATATATATTGCCCCCAATTATAATCTCTCCTTTTGCCAGAATGGTAACGTAATCACCTTTGCTAACCTTTACGTAAGTATCCTGAAGGGCGGGACGCACGGGGGGGCTTTTTACAGATCTATAACTCTTGACGATGTCGGGGAGGGGTTTGGGCATTTTGATAACAGACGAATCGGCGAACCCTGCGAACCCAAGCAGCACTGTTATGGCCGAGGCGAAACTAATTAAAAACCCCAATTCTCTTTTCAAGAAATGGGGCCCATGTTTACATCTTAACTTCATACCCACCCCCTTAAGTTCTTTTTGGGGTTACAGGTTAATTTAAAAATGCCTATACCAGGTAATACATACCTGTTGTCTTGTTATCAGAAATCGTCGCTTATGTCAATCAAACAATATTGGCAGAAAATTATGAGGATAGAGGGGATAGTTGACCGGGAATTGGAGTATAAGAATACTTTGGAAAGTTATAGCGATTTACAAGTATTCACTTTAAGATACTCTGAAAGTTAACGATTTCTGATAGAAATATGCAGTGATCAACCTCGAGCCGAGTCCGTGGGGGTAATCCCACTCCATGTGAGTGCGCCTTACCGCATACACTAATATGTCTTAGTTGCTGGAAAATGAGACAGAAAAGAGATTAGAGAAGAAATAAAAAAGGCCCCGCTTTATGGGGCCTTTTAAAAGTTTAGGGGCTTTTACTACTCGAGCAAATGGCTTAACTAGCTTGAGCACCTCCGTCCCCCCCCATTGATGAAGGCTCGTAAAGATCGATAAAGATACTCCCCAATTTCGGGATATCTCCTTCGTTGAAGGGAGCTGGCAGTTTGTATTGATATTGCCCTTTAACCCCTGACTCGAATGTAAATGGGAAAACCACTATTTCACTTTCATTCCCAGCCTTGTCGAAGATGGAAACCTTCAAGGTAATTTGCGTCCACTCTTCCAGATAGGGTGCTTTTGAACTAAAGGTATTCCATTGAAGGTATCCCTTAAAATGTTTTTGATATCCTGGCTTGAGATAGATCCAATCGGTCGGGTAATGACCGTAACCGGGCTGGTCCACCACTGAGGCAATCCTGAGCATCTGTCCATCTGGATCCTCTGCTTCAATATAAATTTTCCAAATATACCCATAATATTCCTTCTCTACAGCAAAAGAGTGGGTAATTATAGGTCGTTTTGTCTCTGGTTTGGATTGGGCCCAATCTTGGGACACACCAAGTAGAACTACCCCCAAAACTATGATCAAAAACCATAATATATTTTTAGTTTTCATTTTTTACACCTCCGTGAAATCTGAACTTGGATTTGAAACAAAAGGCCTCTAAGAAAATGTCGAAATATTCTTTGGGGGCGCCTCCCTTCTGCTCCCACAGACGACCGCTTTCTCAGCAACTCCACTTAACCAAAAATAAGAAAAGCAGCCAGGATAACCCTTGTGGCGAAAATAACTAATTTCATTTAATGTACTCTATTAAAAGATAATATCTCAGAGGCCAAATTTCAAGGACTGTAAAGTTAAAAACATCCTTGAAAGAAATCCTTCTTTTAACATTTAAACTTTTTGGAAATGCGAATTTCAGGAAGGAAGTATTCCTGAATCTGACTTTGGGTGGTAGGATTATAATGACGTTCCAAATATGTAGGCCTTCTTCATTGCTTTTTGGTTCTTTAGAATTTCTCCTTTTTCGTAGGCCTTGGCCAAAACTTTGCCCGCGAATTTCATGCCTAAATAATCACATGACAGGCGGAGCATTTCAACGAGTAGTCTGCAAGATTTTGGCCCTTCGGCTGAAGGTGATACAATGACCCATTTTTTGCCTTTTAATTTTCGGCTGGGAACGAAAGGCCTCATTCGATCAATTAGAAGTTTCATCTTTCCGGTAGGACCATTCCAATAATTTGGTGTGCCGAAAATGATTAAATCTGCCTTTTCCATCTTCGGATAAATCTTTTTCATTCCATCATTTTGGGAACACAGATAGTCCCCCTTTTTACAATCACGACAATCCATACAGGGCAGGATTTCATAATCGTATAGGTAAAGTTTTTCGCTTTTGTGCCCCTTTTCCTTGTTCCCTTTTAAAATCTGGTCAATTAATATATCCGTATTACCTCTTTTTCTCGCGCTTCCATTCAATGCCAGGATTTTCACAACAAATACCCCTTTCATTGTTGAGATTTTAGCCTTGGTAAGGTGGGATGGCCAACCAATCTCAAATAAAAAATTAAGGTTAAAAACCTGCTCTAGTCTCAGTCGTATCAGGTCTATTAGTTACACCTACAAATCTTGCTCTGGAACGATTCGGAGGTTCAACGATTACGGGTGGAAATCGTCCATCCCAATTCAATAGATGAATATGATATTGAAACATTTTCGATGGTCTGAAAACAGAGGAGATATAGCAGAGATAACACCCCCGAAGCCGGACACCGCGACCACAACATGTTGGACCATCAGCCCCAGATCCTCACTTCAGCCCCGCCTTGCGCAAGGCGTTAATGAGTCTATCTGTTTCCGATCGATCCTTATATAGGGATAACTTTGCAAACCGTTCCAGTGAGAAGTTGGGATCGATCCTGAGAACCTTTGCGGCTTCAGCACGGGCTTCATCCTCCTTGCCCGCTTGCATCAAAGTAGCAACTAGTGAGACTTGGGTAAGCAACTGATTGGGCTCTTTTTGGAGGATTCTCCTATAAATTGCAATCGCTTCCTCATACTGTCCTGTACAGCGATAGCAGATACCCAGGGTCAGCAAGCAGAGATGTGGAGGAATAGGACTGAGACGCATGGCCTTCTGGAGGATAGGAATGGCTTCCGTGGGTCGGCCCGCCGCCAAAAGATTTATCCCCAACTGGGTATAGGCATCAACCGAATTGGGCTCGAGGGTCACCGCACGCTCTGCCTCAGCGATGCCCTTCTCGTAATCCTTGTTCAACATTATGTAATATTTGCCCAATATCTCGTGGGGGTGGGCCAAGGAGTCGTCAAGGGCGACGGCCTTTTGGACCAGCTTCATCCCTCGCTCTAAAGCCTCTCGAGGATTCGTGTATACGCCCACCAACACCTCATGCGCAAGGGCCAGCGCCGCGTAACTATAGGCCAGTGCATATCCAGGGTCCAGAGCAATGGCTTCTTCGGCCAATTGCCGGGCCAGAGCTTGGCTTTCTTTGGTGAAGACCTCATGATGTTCTCGTGCCTGCATCACTTTCAAGTAGGCCTCAATGTTTTTCGTCCCTTTGGCGAACATCCGGGCTTCCTCTCCCTGCGTCAAGGTCACCCGCGTGGCGGTGAGGATCTTCATGCTGATCTCATCTTGGGTGGCAAAGATGTCCTTCAATTCCCGGTCATATCGTTCGGAGAACAAGTGATAACCCGTGAGGGCATCGATCAATTGCGCGGTAATTCGAACCCGTTCGCCTGAAAACTGAACGCTCCCCTCCAGCACATACCGCACCCCCATCTCCTCACTCACCTGTTGAAACTTTACTGGTTTCCCTTTATAGGTGAAGGTCGAGTTCCGCCCGATGACGAAGAGCTGTGAAGACTTGGAGAGCGCAGCGATGACTTCGTCAGTGATCCCGTCGCTTAGATATTCATGTTTGGGATCGCCGCTGGTGTATGCAAAGGGCAGCACGGCGATGGAGGGCTTGTCCGGCAAGGGAAAAGCCATCTTCTCCTTGGAGGCAACCTCCACGGGCGGAGGGGCAGGGTGCAAGTATAAACGCCAGATCACAAAAGCAGCGGCTACTACAATTAGAATTGCTAAAACTATTAAAGCTGTCTTCTGCCATTGCCTTGGTTTAGACTTTTTCTCACCGATTACCTTGCCGGCTGCCTCAGCCTCCATAAGGACTTGATACACACGCACTGGTTCCAAAATGTTCTTAACGGTTTGTTCCCCAAGATATTTATATCCAAGATTCAGCTTGTTCTTAACATGATCAAAGGCAGTTCCAGAGATATAAATGCCTCCTGCTTCGGATAGGCTCTCTAATCTTGCTGCGATATTGACTCCATCGCCTAAGATCTGCTCTCCATCCTCGATGACGTCTCCAAGGTTGACACCAATTCGAAATTCCATCTTTCGATTTTCAGGAAGATCAGCATTTCGCGTTTCAAGTTCCTTCTGAATCTCGACAGCACACTCAACAGCATCCACGACACTTCCAAACTCAGCCAGCACATTATCTCCTGGTGCATCCACTACACGGCCATGATGATGCTGAATAAGGCCAGCCATTACTTCTTTATAAGCGTTAAGACAGTGGATTGTTCCAACCTCATCCTCCTCCATGAGACGGCTGTAACCCTTCACATCCGCACTGAGAATGGCAGCGAGTTTACGTTTAATTTCTTGTGTGGTCATGGAATCCCCCAAAGGTTAGTTGGGAGGTTGGTTGAAACCCCTATGCTTTGACAAGAGTTTACTAATTTTGGATAAAAACTTCAACAAGAATTATCGATTACGACTTGAAGTGTTGTATAGTGGGGCAAAAATGTAAAAACAACATTACAGGAAGGAAGATTTAAAAAAGGGTTCACTGCTTCACCTCAAATCTTCACTCTAATATTGCTCTGAAAGGTAACGATTACGAGTAGAAATGTGTAAATAAAAAACCATGGCTTGATGATCGGATAATTGGAATTTACCCCGTTAGAAATAATGCCCCGCTGCTCCCTCTGGACCAGAGGCCCTCTGGGCCGGCGGCTGCAGCGGGGTTAGATTTTAGAATAATTCCGGCGGGGTTTAATGCCCCGCTGGAATTTCTAACGGGGTTTACTTGGACCCGTCAAGATGGATTTTGCTTAAAATGGATATTTTCCCGCTTTGATCACGGCATCGGCAATCTCTCTTCTAAGTATCACTGTGTTGACGGGGGTAAAACGAGTCAGTTTCTTGAGAGCAAACAACTGAGTCCTGAGTGTGTCCCGCTCGGCGATGGCTGACAGGATCTGCTTTGCACATCGTTCCACCCGCTCCAAGGCATCATTCACATAGACCTTTGTCATGGTCCTCTGAAGTTGGAACTTCTCATCGCCACCCTTTTCCATCGTCTTCAATGCCCGGAGTAGGGCGCTTTCCATAGCAAAGATTTCGATAACCATTTCGCTGATCAGGGCCAGAACCTCCTGCTCGTCGGCCAGCTTCATCATGTACTTCTGAACCGCCGCCCCTGCAACAAAAAGGGCGATCTTCTTGGCCATCTCGACCATTTCTTTCTGCAAGGTGAGTTTCCCATCGTCCATTTCAACCGCAGGTCGAAGCGTGACGAGTTCGTTGGCCACTTTCTGTGCTGCTGCAAGAATGGGGAGACGATTCTTCACGGCCCTTCTTATCAACATATCCATGATGAGGAGACGATTGATTTCATTCGTCCCCTCCACAATTCGACTGATTCGTGAATCTCGATAATGCCGCTCCGCAGGATAGTCATGAATATACCCATAACCACCGTAGACCTGAAGGGCTTCATCCACGATATAATCCATCATCTCTGAAGAATAGACTTTGTTGATCGAGTCCTCTATGGCATACTCTTCAATCCCATTTGCCATTTGAATCCCGGCATCCTCAGCACGGGGGTCAACACGCTGGAGAATCTGATCGACTAAATCTGCCGTCCGGTAAACCATACTCTCTAAGGTAAAAATCCTGATCGCCATCTCCGCAATCTTATGTTTGATCAAACCGAATTCAGCGATCGGCTTAGCAAATTGAACCCTCTGCTTCGCATAAGTCACTGCATTTTGTAGCCCAATTTTTGTCGATCCGACACAACCTCCAGCCAACTTTAAACGACCAATGTTAAGGCTGTTAAAAGCAACCACATGCCCCCTTCCGACCTTTCCGAGGACATTCTCCACAGGAACTTTAGCATCTGTGAAGATGACGCTTCGGGTGGAAGATCCCTTTATCCCCATCTTATCCTCTTCCTCACCCACTGAAACCCCTTGAAAATTCCGTTCGACGATAAAGGAGGTGAATTTATCACCATCCACTTTAGCATAGGTAATGAACAGATCGGCAAATCCAGCATTGGTAATGAATTGCTTCTGACCGTTCAGAACGTAGTATTTTCCATCAGGGCTGAGAGTTGCCGTCGTCTTGCCGCTCAAGGCATCTGACCCTGCTTCGGGCTCAGTCAATGCATAGGCAGCAATCATCTCTCCTGTGGCGAGTTTCGGAAGGTATCTTGTCTTTTGATCCCTGTTACCGAAAAGGATGATGGGAAGAGAACCAACGCCCGCATGAACGCCATAGGAGGCCATAAAGGATCCTCCTCCCTGAGTCAGTTTCTCCGTCACCAGGGTGACACTGACCTTATCCAATTCTTGCCCTCCATACTCCTCGGAGATGTCTCCAGATAGGAACCCTAATTCTCCTGCTTTCTTGAGCAGGCTTGGTAAGAGTCCTTCTTTCTGCGCTTCAATATCCTCCATATGGGGCTGAACTTCACCCACCGCAAATTCCGTAGCCGCCCTTGCAATCAACCGCTGCTCTTCAGTAAAATCTTCAGGTGTAAAGACTTTCTGGGGCGAAATCGATTCGATCAAAAATTCTCCCCCCTTAATATGCTTCGGTTCTTCCATGGGTTATGTCTCTCTCAGCCGAGAAGTTGTCTTCTGGCGATCAAATCGCCTCCACCACGGTGGCGATACCAACTCCTCCACCACCGCAGAGCATCTGGAGGCCGGCCTTCCCCCCCGTACGCTTGAGGTGGTGGGCCATCTCCCCGAAGAATATGGCCCCGGACGCGCCAATGGGATGGCCCAGTGCAATAGCGCCACCCGTCGGATTCACTCTGGGATCCAGGCGGTCGTAGCCCAGCTCGTCTGCAAACTGGAGCAATGGGGAGGCGAATGCCTCGTTGGGTTCGATGATGTCCATGTCATCGATGGTCTTGCCAGCCCGATCGAGGGCCTTCCTTACGGCTGGGATAGGCGCCAGGAGCATGGGCACCGGCTCGCCCCCTGCCACGGCACAGGCCACGATTCTGCAGAGGGGCTCAAGTCCCAATGCCTCGGCCTTGGCCACGCTCATGAGCAAGACCGCGGCAGCCCCATCCACGATCTGCGAGGAGCTGCCCGCACTGACGAGCCCGTTATTCTTGAACGGAGTGGGAAGCGCCATGAGATCTCGAAGGTATGCTTCCGGATCCACCACCGCCTTTGCTCGAAAGACCTCGTCCCTTTCCACGCGCCGGGTCACGCCCTCCCAGGCGAACTCGAATGGAACGATATGATCCGCGTACCACCCCTTCCGCTCGGCCTCGACGGCCTTCTGCATGCTCCACATGCCAAAGCGCTCCAGTTCCTCTCGGGTGTGACCTTGGTCCGCGGAGATCATCTCGGCGCAGACCCCCTGGGGCACGGTCATGCCGCTCTCCGTGAGGCGAGACGACAAACGCACTGGATAATTGGCCTTCATGGCTACCTGAAGGTCGGATATCATGCCATAGTGGGACATGATCTCAACGCCTCCGCAGATAACGATGTCTCCCTCCCCCACCATGATCTCGTGCGCAGCGATGTTGATGGCCTTGAGGCCGCCATTACAATACTGGTTTACTGTGCAGCCCGCCGCTTCCTTGGGGATCCCGGCAAGGAGTGATGCGATGCGCGCAATATTGGAGCCCTGCTCCCCGATCTGGCTCAAACACCCAATGACCACGTTTTCGATCTCCCCTTCATCGAACTTGGGGCACCGAGAGCGGACCCTTTCCAGCAATCCCCGGAGGGTGTTGGCCATGAGATCCTGAGCGGACGCCTGGCAGAGCTGACCGCCTTTCTCCATTCCCTTCCACCCCGACTTGCCAATAGCAGACCGCACCGCATCCACGACCACCACTTCTTTCAACCTCGCCATGTTCGCGCCTCCTTTTCTTCAACCGTCTTCGCTACTGCCCCTCCAGGGATGACCCATGATGACTCACCGTCATCATCCCTGGCAACCGCGCCCGTCCGTCGTGCCTCACCCGAACTTTTCACCCGTTCGGCGGCGCGAAGCTCCGTCTTTTAAGACGGAGTGAAAAGCGCCGCTCAGGGTGAACCCTGAGCGAAGCCCCAGCCTTTAGGCCGGGGAGTCGAAGGGTTCACTGATACTGATAAGAACTCGCTTTAGGGTGAGTTGAACATAAGAAAAACGGAGTCGGATGTCAAGAAGGAAAGCTACCGGTGATTACCAATGGAAGGTAGCATTTTGGGCAGAAATTCAAAATCCAAGATTACAGGAGGAAGAAATAAATGAGGGGTTATCGAAAAAATATATGGCAGGTTAAGTGAATTTATACGCGGATGGTTCGTTCTCCCTTAGCAATGCGTCTTCGTTCTTCTTCTCTGATTTCGCGTCTCAACAGTTTTCCAACCTTGGACTTGGGAAGCATATCTCTGAATTCGATATAACTTGGGATTTTATAGGGAGCCAATCGATCACGGCACCATTTCATCAATTCCGCTCCGCCCACACCTCTGGCATCTTGCTTCAGCACCACCATGGCCTTGATCCGTTCTCCTACTTTGGGATCAGGAACTCCTACAACGCAGGCCCCTACTACAGCAGGGTGATCCTGCAGGATCGCTTCAATTTCAGAACAGGAGATTCGGTATCCTTTATATTTGATGACATCTGCACTCCGATCCATGTAATAGAGCTGACCATCTTGATCCCTTCGAACAAAGTCCTTCATCCGGTACCAGATTTTGCCATCAATCTCCACATAAGAAGCAGCGGTTTCTTCGGGCTTATTCCAGTAACTTTTTGGAATATATTCGGAAGTGACCAGAGGTTCACCAGGCGTGTCAGGAGGAACCGTTTCCAGATTCTCCGGGTTGACAATCCTTACCTCTCTCGAGGGTAATGGAAGGCCCAAGCTCTCGGGTATGGGTTCCTTATCCAATGGGCTCATGGCAACAAAACCGACCTCAGTGGAACCGAACACTTGATAGATAGGGACACCGAACATTTTCTTCCATCGATTAAAAACCTCGAGGGGAAGGACATCCCCTCCACTCCAGCAGTACTTCAAGGAGGATAAGTGATAAAGACCTACTCGGTCATTATCTAAAATCATACGGTAAAGAGTAGGGGCACCCAGAAAGAGGGTTCCTTTATATCTTTGTATGGCCTCTAAGATTGCATCAACCTGTGGGATGGGCATTAATACGGCAGTATTTCCTTTGGTCAGAACCATTCCTAGAATAATGCCCTGCGCCATCTGATGGAAAAGGGGATTGACCATGATGAATACTTCTTTCCCCTCTGCGATATAGCCTTTGCCCACAGCACGAATCTCCTGGACGAAGGAGACCATTCCCGTATGAGTGAGGGGGCATCCCTTAGGGAAACCCGTTGTTCCACCGGTGTATAAGATATAGCAAAGATGTTCCCTCGGGTTGATGTCCACTTTTGGGGGGGTAGGTGGATATTTGGAGATTAAATTTCTAAAAAAATATACGGTTTCATCTTGTTTCACCACGCCATCCGGAACTTTATCAAATAAAGCGCCCACGGCTCGCTTGTACCATGGGAGTAAATCCACATAGTTTGTGACAATCGCCCTCTTCAAACAAGTCTCTGGGAAAACCTTCTGGATATACCTGAAGTTTGTGTCCTGGCATAAGACCGTCTCAGCTCCAGAATCGTTGATGAGGTATTTAATCTCATAAGGTGTGTAAATAGGTGAAACCGGTACGGGGATGGCTCCGATCTGTTGAGCTCCAAAATATCCGATCAGGAACTGGGAACAGTTCGAAATATAAAGCATCACCTTATCATTGTCCCTGACCCCTAGATCATATAAGGCGGTGGCAAACCGATCAATAAGTTCTTTCAATCTCTTGTAAGAAAATTTCTCTCCGATATAGATGATCGCTGTGCGATCAGGATATTTCTCACAGGCTCGTTCAAATCCTTTGATTAAGAGTTCGTTGTACGATGACATGATATCCTCATCTCAGATAGAAAATAAAATCCTGTGATTCCCCATTCGTTATATTGATTTTGTCATTCCCGTGCAGACGGGAATCCAGGTATGAGTATTACAAAAAGATGTGGATTCCTGCTTTCGCAGGAATGACGGAGAGGGCAGCATGGGTTGAGATGCTATACCATAAGTCAAATTTTCTTTTGTCCGGGACGTGTTCATTCTGGGGCTTACTTTTTCTCTTTTGTGGTTTTTCTTCGCTCCTCGTCTCTGATTTCGCGTCTCAGGAGTTTTCCGACTTTTGATTTGGGAAGCATGTCTCTAAATTCAATGTATTGCGGAATTTTGTAGGGGGCCAGCCTCTCACGGCACCATCGGGTCAATTCAGAGGAATCCACTCCCCTTGCATCTTCCTTGAGGACAACGATGGCTTTGATGCGCTCACCGACTTTTGGATCAGGAACACCCACCACACAGGCGCCGATGACAGTGGGGTGGTCTTGCAGAACGGCTTCAATCTCTGAGGCAGAAACCCGATAAGCTTTACACTTTATGATATCGGCAGATCTCTCAACGTAGTAGATCTCCCCGTTTTCATCTTGCTTTACGTAATCTCCCATGCGGTAGTAAATCTTCCCGTCTATCTCCACATAAGAGCGGCTGGTCTCCTCTGGCTTATTTAAATAGTTCTTTACAGTGTAGTCCGAAGTCACCAGTAATTCCCCAATTTCACCGACAGGCACTGGTTCCAACCTATCTGGGTCAACCACTTTACACTGCCTGGTCTTTAATGGTAAGCCGATCGACATAAGTTTAGGGTCTTTGTTTAACCGGGAGTAAGTGACATGACCTGCTTCGGTTGACCCATAGACTTGGTAGATATTAAGGCCAAAAAGTTCTTTCCATCGTTTAAAGACCTCAATGGGAAGAACATCCCCTCCACAGTAGGTGTATTTTAGAGAACTCAGGTCATATTGGTCCAAGCGGTCGTTTTCGAGAATCATACGAAACAGAGCAGGGACACCCAAAAACCACCTTACTTTATACCTCTGTACCGCCTGCAAGATGGCATCGACCTGAGGGACGGGCATGATGATCGTCGTATTGCCATAATTTAGGCCAATGGCTACAAACAATCCAAGAGCCATGATGTGGAAAAGAGGATTAATGGCAATATAGGTATCTTTTCCCTCCTCGATATATCCTCCCGCCACATCCTCCATGACGTCCTGGACATAGGAGGTCATGCCCACATGATTGCCAGGCACTCCCTTGGGAAACCCTGTTGTTCCGCCTGTATAGAGAATATAGGAAAGGTCATTCCAAGGATCGATTTCTACATTCAATTTCTCAGGCGTTTGTTTGATTAGATCTTTGAAAAAGTAGACGTTGCCATCCTTTTTAACGATACCGTTTGGAATCTTATCGAAAAGGAAGCCAACCGTACGTTTCCAAAGCGGAAGGAGATCGACGAGGTTTGTAACAATAACCCTTTTTAAGCAAGTCTTAGAAAAAATTTCTTGCACATACCCAAAATTGGTATCAAGGCAGATGATCGTCTCCGCACCAGAGTCATTGATCATATATTCGATTTCGAAAGAAGTGTAGATGGGAGCCACCGGCACAACCACAGCCCCAATCTTTTGAATCCCAAAGAAGGCGATGACCCATTGGGCAGAGTTTGTGATATAGAGCATGACCTTATCACCTTTTCGTACTCCCAAGCGATTCAGAGCCGTGGCAAATCGATCGATGAGATTTCGCAATCTGGTATAGGTAAACTTCTCCCCCAGATAAATGATGGCTGGTCGATCAGGATACTTTTCAACCATCCGATCAAAACGGGTGAATGTTAATTCGTTTTCGAAATTGTTTCTTGAAGTCTCAGTATTCATACAATCTCAATGGAAAGTGCAAAATTATCGATGGTCAATTATCAATTTGAAAAATGTTAGATTTTTATTGGTTATGGCTAATTTTGCATTTTGCATTTTGCAATAATTTTTTAAATATAGTCCGAGGCCTTTTCTGAACCCAGATAGGCCTCTTTCACCCTCTCATCTTGCATCACTTCTTTCGGGATGCCTTCGGTCAGTTTTTGTCCGAAGTTTAGCACCATCACACGACTGGCCACCCGAAAGAGTTCTCTTAACCGGTGCTCAATCATAACCAGGGTAATCCCATCCATCTGCAATTTTTCTATTAGAGGAACCATGCTGGCGATTTCACTCATGCTGAGTCCGGAGAAGACTTCGTCACAGAGGATGACATCAGGTCTCAGAGCGAGACATCTGGCAAGTTCAAGACGTTTCAGATACCCCGTTGGCAAGCTTGACGCAAGTTTATAGGGAACAAAGGAATCTCTCTCGAAGCCAATCTCCTCCAAAATATCGATACTTACCGTTCCTCTATCTCCAAGTTTACCTCCTCCCCGCCATCCACCTTTACGTCTCGCTCTTGGGGAGAAGAGGGGAATAATAAGATTCTTATATGCGGGAAGGCTGTAGTAAGGCCTCATAATCTGGAAGGTCCTTGTGAGTCCAAGATTGGCAATCTGATTGGGCGCCTTATTACTAATATCTTTACCCTTATAAAGGACCCTGCCAGAATCCATCTTTATAAAACCGGTGATGCAATTAATGAGGGTCGTCTTCCCAGATCCATTAGGACCAATGATCCCAAAAACCTCGCCCTGCTGAATACTAAAACTGACATTCAGTAGTGCCTGGATCCCACCGAAGGTTTTGCAGACATCTGTCACTTGGAGAATGTCCTCTCCACTCATACCTTCACCCACCTCTCAAACTGATGGTATTTCCGCTGAGCATAGACCATGATTCCTTCGCTTCGAAACATAATGAACGCCATCAGGATCACGGAATAGAAGACTATTCTTAAAGTTCCAAAGGTTCGTAACCATTCTGAGATGGGGACCAGAAAGAAGCAACCCAATAAGGGACCTACCAGAGTACCTCCCCCACCGATGACCGTGGCAGCAATGGGAATGACAGAAAAATCGAGAGCGAATTGTGAGATTCCTGACCACATGTAGATATGGGCAAGATAAGCACCTCCGAGAGAGCCAAGTCCGGAAGCAATGAAAACAGCAATCGCTTTGTAAAGAGTGATGCTTAATCCAGAGGCTCTGACAGCTTGATCATTATCCTTGACTCCGCGAAAGACGAGTCCGATATCCTCATTCACCAATCTCCTTAAACCAAACAGTGCGAAGATCACAATAAAGATGATGAGATACTGTTCAATCCATCTGTTGGGGAAACCGGCCACCCCAAGGATGCCATCCGTTCCACCGAAGATATTTAATGCTTCAATGATTCTCATCAGAGCCAGAGGGTACATAAGGGTCACAATAGCAAAATAGACTCCTCTAAGAGGAAGGGCAGGGAGAAGTAGAAGGGTGCAAATAATAGCTCCACCAATGGTGGCCATAGGAATGGTAAACACAGGTGAGAGACCCAAGGATTTATTGAGGATGGCTGCCGTGTATCCGCCCACCCCTATAAAAAAAGCGCCTCCCAGGGAGACTAACCCTACAAAATGGGCTAAGAAATCGAACCCGAGAGCGAGCAGGGCATATATAGCGGCAATGGATACAACCCGTTTCCAATAGAGGGATGGAATAAGGAGGGGGAGGAGGAGAAGACCTACAATTAAAATCAGTCTCGGAAGGACGAGGTAGGCTACCTCTTGCCATGAAGAGACTGCATAGATCCCTTCTGTCCTGACTTTGATACCCCGATCTATTCTCTCTTTACGCCTTTCTTGATTTTGCAAACTTTATCTCCGTTTTTTCAAAATCGTTACATTTATCATTTTGCATTTCGCAATTTGAATTGGAACGTTTATACTCTTTCCTCCAGTTCTTTCTGCCTGCCGAAGAGCCCAGAAGGTCTTAGTATGAGAGTCACGATAATGGCCAGGAGCGCCACGACCATCTGGAAATGGGATTGGATATAGGTAACAGTAATAATTTGAAGGAATCCAATCATAAAAGCAGCGAGGATTGCTCCCACCCAACTGCCCAGACCTCCGACAATGCACACAGCAATCGAGAGAATTAATACATTGTAACCTGCCTCCACAACAATGTTGCCCAAAGGAAGTAAGGCGATGGCAGAAAGTCCGGCCAGAATAGATCCCATGGCCATGGCAATAACAGCCATCCAGTCGGAATCTATTCCTAACATCATCGCCGCATGCTCGTCCTGGGCCATCCCTCTTAGTGCTAAGCCAGTCTTGTTGAAATGGGTAAAGAGCCACATAAAGGAGACCACAACGATTCCGATGCCTATAACGATAATCCGTTGAAAGTCGACAGGAATGCCTCCTATATTGACGCTGCCTTCAATGAAAACAGGGAGAGTATAAGTCATTCCTTTGAACCCCCCCCAACGCAAGAACTCGAGAATAGTCAGCCCCAGGGCATAAGTTGCGATGATTTCAGATGTGGCCATCCCTCTCACTCGAATGAGAACGAATCGATAAATGGCGGCTCCAACCAGCCCCATAATAATGAGTGCTAGGAGAATAGAAATGACATAGTTTAATTTGAGGAGGTTTATTAAACTCCAGACAAGAAATCCTGTGACGACATATAATGCCCCATGGGCAAAGTTGGGGAGTCGACAAATTCCGTAAACTAAAGTAAAACCGATCGCCATCAAAGCGAGCGAGAAACTATTGATGATTCCGTAGATAAGTATAACCATTTTAGAAGTATCTCACGTAAAAAAGGGGAGGGGTTTCCCCCACCCCCTTTTGCCCCAAGAAAATCATTGCGAGGAATGGAAGCAACGAAGCAATCCCAAGAGATTGCTTCTCCCGCCTTGGCGGAATCGCAATGACAACTTTATTACTTCTTCATCCAGGGAGGAAGTTTAATCTCGCCCATAGCAATTTTGGGCGGGAAGACCACGACCCTCTTTCCTGCCTGCCACTGGAAAATTGTCCCAACTGCCCCTTCATTCGGATCAATGCTGGGGATGACCTGGTGATTTTTGGGATTAAATCTTATTCTACCATAAACGCCCATCATATCGGTCTTCTCAAGGGCAGCGATGATGGCATCGGGATTAAGTGAGCCAGCCCGCTCAATAGCATCTTTCAGAACATAGACTGCCATATAACTTGACGAAGTCCCGTAGCCTTCAGGTTCTACCTTCCATCTCTTTGTATAGGCTTCAACGAATTTCATCGTCCATGGAGTCGCTTTAGATGGAGCATTGCCTGCGTTGACCACACTGGCCAGGCAAAATTCTCCTTTTCCCTCTGTGGCCTTCCAAAATCCAGGCTCCTCAGCAGCAGAAATGATTGTGCCAAAGGGGAGTGCAGGTACTTTCATATCATACCATTGCTTAAGAAGGATGGAAGTCTCAGGCATATCCATCCATATAAGAATCACCTGGGCATTTTCTTTTTTAGCCTTCATCAGCCCCACAGAATAGTCTGTTGTCCCAGTTGGGTAGATCTCTTTCCCTAGAACCTCCCAACCTTTCTCTGAAGCCAATCTGGCCACAAGATCGCCTCCGCCACGTGCATGAGCGACATCTTGGATCATGATGAAAAGTTTATTGAGGCCGTATTTTGCTTTGATATCCATGAGAGCAGGGAGGAATTCTCCCGTTACCATCCAGCCGACTTCGCCGGAGATTCTGAAACAATACTTAAATTTCTCATATTCGGCTTCCACCCGCTTGGAATACGCTGGGGTCAAGGCTCCTGTCGTTAATATGGATACTTTCTTGTACTTGGAGAGCAGGTCCATTGCCGCAAGAGCTCCTTCAGAGCGGACAGGGCCACCAATAATAAAATCAGCATTTTTCTCCAGGATGAGTTTTTCTACTACCAATAGAGCATCACTGGTAGGTACACCAGGTTCAAGATCTCGAGTATCCATCGATTCTACCTTAAATGGTCTCTTTTCTTTACCGACCGTTACCCCTCCTTTGGCATTGATTTCCTCCACAGCCAGTTTTATTGCCTTTTCTGCATCCCAGCCATAGAGAAAAGCTGTGGCAAGAGGGGCTCCGATGACAATCGGTTTTGCTGCTGCGTTAGCCTGGGGTCCTAAAAAAGGCAAGCCCAATAAAGCCATTACGAGAAAGAAAATTCCCACCCATAGTTTAGCCTTTTTCATAATTCTGCCTCCTTAAAGATAGCGTTTTCCCCACCCACGGGGATGTTTAAAAATTCTTTTTTTTGAAAAACGAAATGCCCCATTTTTAAAAATAGTAAATGTCTTTTTTTACAGTTATCTCTCCTTTTTGTCAAGATAATTCATCCACTACCTTCCCAAGGAGATGAAGCCTGTATATCGTGAGAGCTTTCCATCTTTAATAACGAAGATCCTTGATTCCACACTGGGGCGATGATCCTTGGAAGTAATGGTGAGAGGAGGGGTGAGACCCCCTGTGATGAAATCTTTAAACCCTTCCAGCGCAAGCTTTACCCTCCCACGAGAAAATCCTTGTTCTGGAAGTGACCTTCTTAAAGCTTCTGAGATCACTTGTGTCGTCGCCCATCCTTCGACATAAGAAAGGGTATGAGAATCGTAGGGGTGCCATTTCTGATGCGCCTCTTTGATCCCGGTCATTCCCGGGATATCTTCTCCAAAAGGAGAGATGGGTTGCACTCCAAAAACTCCATCGAAAGGGGTCAGATTTTCGTCAAAAGCCCTCTTATTGCAAATCCATTTGGTTTTGAGATCCATTTTCGTGACTTCCTGCATTAAAGTAGAGGTTTCCTTGGAGGTAAGGCTCAGGTAGGCGAAATCGGGGTTGTATGCATTGATTGTGGCAATGAGAGGAGTGATGTGTTTCGATACTTTATCTCCGGGCTGGGATAAATCGGACATCCACACATCTGGCCCGATATCGATTCCCAGGGTTCTGGCATATTCCTTCGTTTCATCTAAAAAATGGCGACCAAAGTGGTCAGAGGATCCAATGAAGATGACTTTAGGTTTTCTCATTTTGATTCCGGATTTATCTGAAATGAAATTCATCGCTATTTTTGCTAAGTCGAGAGGGGTCGGAGTGATTGAGAAAACATAGGGATATTTGGATGCGTTGGCAAATTGGGAAGGTAAGGAACTGATGAAAGTAGGGATCCGGTCGAAATGGAAATGAGGAGCTAGAGCAAGGGCTGTTTCGGTGGAATATATGTAGAGAATCAGAATACGATCTGCTTCATTCAATTTTCGGTAGGCTGCCATGAACTCAGCGGGTTGGGAGGTATCGTCAATGAGAATAATCTCTAATTTCCTTCCAGAAACTCCCTCCCGTTGATTGAGCCATTTCGCTGCGTCCAACATCCCTCTGGCACATTCCCTCCCTGAATCTCCCCATCGACCGGTGTAAGGGATCAAGGCTCCAACCTTGAGAGGAGTTTGACTGAAACTTAAGTTAGGAAGCATGATGACGAGGAGAAGTACTAAAAGAAAAGAAGGAAGTTTTTTCATGGTTGGTTTGCGATTTGATTTCAAATTTTTTAACCGTAGTGACTACAATCTACGATCCAGCCTTTATGTACTGGATGTGTAGAGTACAGCTAAAATTCTCGTCACCTTGTCTTGGTGGCATTGGACTCGATGAGGAATGTTGGAATCATAATAGATGGAGTCCCCTGGATAAAGGACATCGGTATGGTTTCCCAGAATCACTTCCATTTCGCCTTCCAGAACGAAGATGAATTCCTCCCCGTCATGAACAGAAGTCTTGGAAGCTTTAACCGTGGCGGGTTCCAGAGTCACGATGAAAGGTTCCATATGGCGGTTTTTCTTCTCAAACCCTAAAGCCTCGTACGAATAACCATACTTAACCCCTTCTTTTGAGGCAAATCGAGAAACCGTTTTCCGTTCGTCCTTCCTCACAATCGCAAAAGGTTCTCCCTCTGTTTCACCCAAAAAGTCGCCCACTCTGACGCCCAATGCTTTCGCCAGCTTGATAATCGTTCCAAGGGATGGGGAAACAAGGTGGTTTTCCATCTGGGAGAGCAATGCTGTCGAAAATCCAGTTAAGTCGCCCAATTCTTTCAGTGAAAGGCCCTTCTGTTCTCTCAAGACCTTAACTTTTTCCCCAACACGGATCTCTCCAAAATCCCTTTCTTCTTCCATGATATCCCCCTTTTCCCCCTCACCCTAACCCTCTCCCCTGCCTACCGCAGGCAGGCACAAGAAGAGAAGGGATTAGGGAAGAGATTGAACAAACTTGGCTCCAACTTCGATGGCCTTGATATTGGATGGGATGAGATGATGATATCGTTCATCCAGTACCTTTTCTAAGGACTCAAATAAAGAACTCATCTGAACCAATTGGGCTTTTTCATTAAAGGCGCCTAAGGCGACCATATTCGCGAGTTTTGGGTTTCCATTATTAATCGCAATTTCATTGACAGGGATGGAAAGAATTTCGATGTCTTTCCGGTAAGTCTCTTTGGGCTCAATGAGAGAGGAATTGAAGAACAAAAGCCCGCTGGGTAGAATAAGCGGTTCATATTTTATCAAAGAAGGCAAATTCATCACAATGGCAGCATGAGGTTTTCCTACAACAGGGGAACCAATCTGGTGAGAAGAGATTACGACCGTGCAGTTAGCCGTCCCGCCTCTCATCTCGACTCCGTAAACGGGGAGGTAAGTGACATGTTTACCTTCTATCATGGCAGCGTAGGCGAGAAGGTTTCCAATGACCATCACTCCCTGTCCTCCAAATCCGGCTACGATGATGTTGTAATAAAAGCGATCGCTAGTCATAAATCACACCACAATTTTCGTCAGGCGTAAAGAGTGAGGCGTAAGGAGTTCACACCTCACACCTAACGCTTTACGTACCATTTATAAATAGTCTGCCATTTTCCGTTCTTTTAAAATGCCCAATGGGAAGTAAGGGATCATTTCCTCTTCCACCCGGCGATTGGCCTCTAAAGCCGTCATCCCCCAATTGGTGGGGCAAGCCAATAATACCTCGACAAAAGAGAAACCCATTTCTTCAATCTGCATCTGAAAGGCTTTACGGATTGCTCTCTTGGCTTTCATTAAGTTTGCTGGATTGTTCACAGCCACCCTTGCCACGAAGGCGCAACCTTCTAAGGTCGCTAACATCTCTGCCATTCGAATGGGGTAACCATCATAGGTAAAGTCTCTTCCGTAAGGGCTCGTGCTCGTCTTTTGTCCAAGAAGCGTTGTGGGTGCCATCTGCCCTCCGGTCATCCCGTAGATCCCATTGTTGGCAAAGATGATGGTGATATTTTCTCCACGATTGGCCGTATGAATACCTTCTGCAATCCCAATGGCTGCCAGGTCTCCATCTCCCTGGTAAGTGAAGACGATCCGGTCTTTCCTGGCACGTTTCACTCCAGAGGCCACAGCCGAAGCTCTTCCATGAGGTGCCTCTAAGACATCGACATTGAAATAATCGTACATGAAAACAGAGCAGCCCACAGAGGCAACTCCAATTGTTTTTTCCCTGATCTTAAAATAGTCAATCGCCTCTGCCACCAACCGATGGGCAATACCGTGGTGGCATCCAGGGCAGAAATGGAATGGAATATCAATGAGACATTCTGGACGTTTGAAGACAAGTTCCATTTTTTCACTCCACAAAAGCCGTAAGGCGTAAAGAGTGAAGTGTAAACCATAACACCTAACGCCTGACGCTTTACGAATGGATTTCGTGCTTCGAATTTAAAGTCTTATACATAGTATTTCTTGATTTCCTCCAATACTTCTTCTGGAGAAGGGAGAGAGCCTGGAGGCCTTCCATAAAAATAGGCTTGGGCATCCCGCTCCACCGAAAGCTTCACATCCTCCACCATCTGCCCTGTATTTAATTCGACAGTCAAAAATAGTTTGACTCGTTGGGAGAGGTCATAAAGACCCTTTTCTGGAAAGGGGAAGATCGTGATGGGTCTGAGAAGTCCGACTTTCATCCCTCCCTCCCTGGCCAACTCGACAGAAGTTTTTGAAACCCTGGCCATGCTCCCAAAGGCGGCCACAATTAATTTGGCATCTTCGGTAAAAAAACTTTCAAAACGGACTTCCTCTTTTTTCATCTGCTCATATTTCTGATGAAGTTTCCAATTGTGTTCTGAAAGTTCACCGTCCTGAAGATAAAGGGATTTAAGCCGATTCGGTTTTCTCCCTTGTGCTCCTGTTAGCGCCCAATTCTTCGGTGGAAGGTCCATCTTTGGGCACTTTTTTCGGATAAGGGGCTCCTTCATCTGCCCGATCAAGGCATCCCCCAGAATCATAGCGGGATTTCGGTATTTGTCGGATAGATTAAAGGCAAGGCAGGTCAAATCATACATTTCTTGAACCGAGGAAGGAGCAAGGACAATCATTCTATAATCTCCATGTCCTCCGCCACGTGTGGCTTGAAAATAGTCTCCTTGAGAAGGAGAGATTCCACCCAGTCCTGGTCCGCTCCTCGAAATATTGACGATCAGGCCTGGAAGTTCACTTCCTGCCATATAGGAGATGCCCTCTTGCATGAGTGAGATTCCAGGGCTCGAGGAAGAGGTCATGGCCCTTGCTCCAGTGGCTGAAGCCCCTAAGAGTAAATTGATCGAAGCAATCTCACTTTCGGCTTGGATGAACTCCCCGCCCAAAGGAGGAAGATGTTTGGAAAGATATTCCGGGATGTCATTCTGAGGAGTGATGGGATATCCGAAATAGAGTAGACATCCCGAATCAATGGCAGCCATGGCAATGGCTTCATTTCCTTTCGCTAACATTTTTTCAGGTTCTTGATTCTCCACTATCCCTCCATACTCGAATGGCGACATCAGGACAGATCTCGCCGCAGAGTGCACATCCCGTGCATTGTCCATTCGCCTCCCACACAACATAAAAATATCCCTGACGATTAATTTCTTCTCCAATCTTAATCAGGACCTTCGGACAGGCAATCGTACAAAGCCCGCATCCCTTACATCGCTCTTGATCAATCTCGATTTTGGCCATGAACGTCCCTAACAAATTTAATTAATCAGACTCTTCGCTCCGCTCAGAGTAACAGACAGGGTGTCATTCTGAAGGAGCCCTTCGCCTATGCTCAGGGTAAACTCCACGGCTGAAGAATCTCAACTTTAAATTGCCTTTACCTCTTTAAAATGCTTGATCTCCTCTTCTGAATAACCAATCGCTTTCAGAACCTCCATCGTGTGTTCTCCCCAGGCAGGGGAGGGGAGACGAATCTCAAAAGGGAATTGGGATGATTTGATGGGATTTCCCACCTGGCGGACCTTTCCTTCAACAGAATGCTCGTACTCCATGACCATTTTCCGATGGAGAACCTGCGGATGTTGAAAGACCTCTTCAAAGTTTAAGATGGGTTCACAGCATGCATCCACATTTTTGAAAAAGTCAACCCACTCCTTTTGAGTCTTAGTCTTAAATAGATCTTGAATCTCCTCGATTACCCGAAGCCGCTCCTCTCCTTCGATGAATTGTTTATAAATCAGGTCTCTACGCCCGATCGTTTCACAGAAATTCATCCAGAATTTAGGCTCAAGTGCTCCCAGGGACATGTGCCGTCCGTCCTTAGTTGGATAGACTTGATAACAGGCATATCTTCCTGATAATTGCATCTCTCCCCGTTTCGGAAGTTCTTTGTCAAAGAAATATTTTCCTGCATGCATAGAGAGCCAGGAGATGACTCCATCCATCATGGAGATATCCAGGAATTGCCCCTCCTCTGTTTTTTCCCGGTGGATGGCTGCAGCGAGAATGGCGATAGCTGCCATCATCCCCCCTCCACCGATATCGGCGATTTGAACTCCCGGAAGGACGGGATCCCCATTTTTTTCCCCTGTTATTTCAAGCAATCCTCCCAAACCGATGTAATTTGCATCATGACCAGATCTCTCTCGATAAGGTCCATCCTGTCCATAGCCTGAAAGAGAACAGAAGATCACACGAGGATTTCTTTTTTTCAGTTCCTGATAACCGATGCCAAGGCGGTCCATCACCCCGGGTCTGAATCCTTCTAAGACAATGTCATATGTTTCTATGAGTTTATAAAAAATTTCCCTTCCTTCTCTTTTCTTGAAATTCAGAGTAATGCTCTTTTTGTTTCGATTTAATGAGAGGAAAAAGGCGCTGTCTCTTTTCCCCATGAGGCCCATCTTCCGAGAATAGTCTCCCAGGTCAGGGTCTTCAACCTTCAAAACCTCCATCCCGAGATCAGCCAGGAGAAGAGAACAGTAGGGGCCTGGTAAAAGCCTCGAAAGGTCAAGCATTTTTAATTCTTTTAGGAGTCCCACTCATTTCTCCTGCAAGATAATTAATGAAAAATTAATAACATATAAACTTGGAAAATAAAAGGCTTTGACCCTAAAGGGCAAGGAAATCAATCATCCTCTTAGCCCGATGCCCTCAGCCCCCCGTTTCTTTTGTTTAACGGCAAATAATTCTTGACGGAAAATTTTAAGAGTGGTATTCAATGAAGGGCAATTCGGTAAATTTAGATTAAAGAAGGGGGGATTTTATGAAAAAGCCTTCAAAAAAGACGGTGAAGAAATCTTCAAGGAAGCTCTCAAAGAAAACTCCAAAAAAACCATCAAAAAAGCCTTCGAAGAAGTTATTGAAAAAGCCTTCAAAAAAGCTTTTGAGAAAACCTTCGAAGAAACCTCCCATAAAGCTTTTTAAAAAGCCTCCGAAGAAACCTGTTATAAAACCTTCTATAAAACCATCAAAAAAACCTCTTTGGATACCATCGAAGGATCAAATTAAGAATGCCAACATGACCCGATTCATAGAATTTGTTAATCGAAAGTATGGGAAGAAATTTAGAACTTACGATGATTTATATCAGTGGTCTGTTAATTCCATTTCTGATTTCTGGGTAGCCATGTGGGATTTTGCAGGGGTCAAAGCCTCAAAAAGGTGGGATCAGGTGGTGGAGGACTTGAAAAAGTTCCCGGGGACGAAGTGGTTTCCAGGAGCCAAGCTCAATTTTGCAGAGAATCTCCTGCGGTATCGAGATGACCGATTGGCTTTTGTTTTCAAGGGAGAAACACAGAAATCCGCAAAGATGACGTATAAAGAACTTTATAACACAGTGGCCCGGCTGGCAAAATCTTTACGTGAAATAGGGATTCAGCCAGGAGATCGGGTCGCAGGCTATATGCCGAACATGATGGAGACTGCTATTGGCATGCTGGCTGCGGCCAGTATCGGAGCTGTCTGGTCTTCTTGCGCCACAGACATCGGGCCGCAGGCTGCACTGGATCGACTCGGTCAAATAGAGCCTAAGGTCTTGTTCTCAGTAGACGGTTATTTTTACAAAGCGAAACCCTTCAATACCTTGGGGAATGCAGCAGAGTTGGCCAAAGCCATCCCTTCCCTCAAGAAAGTCGTCATTGTTTCCTATACGGGAACTAAGCCAGATATCGGGAATATTCCTAATGCCATCCATTACGAAGATTTCTTGGCCCCTGAAAAGGAGCCAGTTCTTGAGTTTGAACAACTACCCTTTGACCATCCCATCTTTATCATGTTCTCCTCCGGGACGACCGGCAAACCCAAATGCATGGTGCAGGGGGCAGGTGGGATTTTACTCCACCATTTGAAAGAACTCATGCTCCATAGCGATCTAAAGCGTGAGGACAAAGTCTTTTACATCACCACATGTAGCTGGATGATGTGGAACTGGTTGCTCAGTTCACTGGGCGTGGGTGCCACCATTGTCTTGTATGATGGCAATCCGAATTATCCCGATGCCTATGCGATGTGGAAAATGGTACAGGACGAAAAAATAACCTTTTTTGGCCTCAGCGCCAGCTATATCAACTATCTCCGAGGCGAGGGGATTCAACCTGGAAAGACCTATGATCTTTCCTCCCTCAGAGAGATTTCCCAAACAGGCTCTGTTCTCTCGGCGGAAGGGTTCGAGTGGGTCTATCGGGAGGTCAAGAAGGACCTCCATTTTAACTCCATCGCCGGCGGCACGGACATCAACGGCTGTTTTGCCATTGGCAGCCCGATTCAACGTGTCTATGCCGGGGAACTTCAAGGCGGGGGCCTTGGTATGAAGGTGAAGGCCTATGATGAAAACGGGAAACCCGTCTGGGATAAAGAGGGAGAGTTGGTATGCGAAGCTCCTGCTCCATGCATGCCTCTCTATTTCTGGAACGATCCGAATTGGGAAAAATATAAAAGTGCCTACTTTGAATACTATCCCAATGTTTGGCGCCACGGTGACTATGTCGTCTTTCACAGTGATACGAAGGGGATCACTTTTTATGGCCGTTCCGACGCCGTTCTGAAGCCATCCGGAGTCCGGATCGGCACCGCTGAAATTTATAATGTCGTGGAGAAGATAGGAGGAATTGCAGACAGCCTTGCCATCGGACAGAATTGGGAGGGCGAACAGCGCATCATCCTCTTCGTGAAGCTGGCACCGGGTGCCCAGTTGACAGACGGATTGAAGGATAGCATCAAAAAAACGCTCAGGGGAAAAGCCTCTCCTCGTCATGTTCCGGCGATCATCATGGAGATGCCCGATGCCCCCTATACCATGAATATGAAAAAGGTGGAGAGCGCTGTTACCAATATCATCCACGGGAGACCGGTTCTGAACAGGGATGCTTTGAGCAACCCACAGGTTCTGGATTACTTCGAGAAGATCGTTCCGGATCTCCAAAAGTAAAAAAAGGGTTCAAGGATTCCAGGGTTCAAGAGTTCCCATGACAGTTTTAAATTTAAATAAGATTCCTTGAACCCTCGACCCCTTATAAATGAAATTGACTCGAAAAGAGTTTGAGGAGTTAGTGGTTTTAGCGCTGAAGAGGCTTCCTAAATTTTTTAAAAAGAAGATGAAGAATGTGGATGTGGTGGTGGAGGACCGGGCCTCACGAGATCTTCTTTCAGAGATGGGGCTAAGGTCCTCCTATGATTTATTGGGACTTTATCAAGGCGTCCCCTTAGATCGAAGGGGATTTTACTACGGGAATGTCCTTCCGGATAAAATCACACTTTTTCAGATCCCCATCGAGTCGATATGTAAAACGAGGGAGGAGATTGAAGAGAAAGTCAAAGAGGTAGTGATCCATGAGGTCGGGCACTACTTCGGACTGGATGATAAGAGGTTAAGAGAACTGGAGAGAGGCGAATAACTCGAATGACACCGAACGTGAAGAATTGTAATAATTTTTATTATTGATATTCGATTGATTTGCTATCATTCGTTCTATTCGTTTATGCCACATGTCTTTCATCAAGTTTTTGGGCACGGCAGGTGCCCGCTTTGTGGTGATGAAGCAACTCCGAGCCTCCGGTGGAGTCTGGCTCTCAGTTGGTAATACGAATCTCTATATTGACCCGGGGCCTGGGGCCCTCGTTCGGTGTCTCAGCAGCAAACCCAGATTAGAACCATCCACATTGGATGGCATTCTCCTCACCCATAAACACTTAGACCATTCCGGCGATATTAACGTCATGATTGAGGCCATGACAGAGGGAGGGTTTAAGAAGAGGGGTGTTCTGTTCGCTCCCAGGGATGCCCTGGAGGAAGATCCAGTTGTTTTAAAATATGCGATGGGTTATGTTAAAAAGATAGAGGCGTTAAAGGAGGATTCCGAATATCGGATCGGAGACATTCGGTTCTCAACCGCCCAAAGGCACCAGCATCGCGCAGAGACTTATGGTCTCAATTTCAAGACAATACCCCGTACGATTTCTTTTGTTACGGATACAAAATTTTTTCCGGAACTCCCGAATCTTTATAGAGGAGAGATTCTGGTCATTCATGTGGTCCGGTTGAAACCCATCGGGGATGACCCGATCGACCACCTCTCGATTGAAGATGTTAAGAACATCCTCAAGAAAACGAAGCCGAAGTTGACCATCCTGACCCATTTTGGGATGACGATGATCAAAGCAAAACCTTGGGTCGTGGCTGCTGAATTAGAGAAAGAATTGGGATTGAAAGTCATCGCTGCCAGCGATGGAATGAAAATAGATTTGGAGGAGGTTTGATGATGGAAAAGTGGATGGGAGGAGATATGCATCCGAGCTATCGGATTCTTATGGGCCCCGGGCCGAGCAATGTCCATTACCGGGTTTATCAAGCCATGTCTAACCCGGTCATCGGTTACCTCGATCCCCAGATTCTGGCCTGTATGGATGAGATCAGTGAGATGTTAAGAGGCATTTTTCAGACAAAAAACCGGGTAACCCTGGCTATCTCTGCTACAGGGAGTTCAGGGATGGAGGCTTCCTATGTCAATTTCGTCGAGTCGGGAGATGTTGTTGTCATTGGAGTAAATGGCTTCTTTGCAGATAGGATGACTCAGGTAGCCTCCCGGTGCGGTGCTAAAGTCATACGGGTCGAGGAGGAATGGGGGAAAATGATTGACCCAGAAAAAATGATCAAGGCCTTAAAGGAACATCCCGAGGCCAAGATATGTGGCGTCGTTCATGGAGAGACTTCCACCGGAGTGAGGCAACCTCTTGAAGAAATAGGAGCCTATTGCAAAAGGGTGAATACACTCCTTGTGGTGGATGCTGTGACCACTTTGGGAGGATATAATGTAAAGGTTGACGAATGGGGAGTCGACGTCTGCTACGGTAGTTCCCAAAAGTGTCTCAGTGTTCCACCAGGGCTTTCTCCAATCACCGTGAGCTCCAAAGCGATGGATGTCCTTCGGTCCCGCAAGACAAAGGTTCAGAGTTTTTATCTTGATTTATCATTACTTGAAAAATATTGGGGAGAAGAGAGGGTCTATCACCATACTGCACCTGTTTCCATGTTCTATGCCTTGCGAGAAGGGTTGAAGATCGTTTTTGAGGAGGGCCTTCAGAATAGATTTCAGCGTCATGAGGCGTTGGGCGATCGTTTAAAGATGGAACTGGAGGGTTTCGGATTCAAACTTTTTGCGCAGGAAGGCTATCGTTTGCCGATGTTGACTTCAGTGGTTCTCCCTGACTGGGTGGACGATGCCAAAACACGTTCGAGGCTTTTGAATGAGTATAACATCGAAGTAGGGGCGGGCTTAGGTTGGCTAAAGGGAAAAGTGTGGAGAGTAGGCCTCATGGGAGAGACCTGCAAGCTCCGATATATCCATTGCCTGATGGGAGCGTTGAGGGAAATCCTAGTGTAATTGTGGATTTAATTTACATGTGAAGTTAGTTAATCTTTTTTAGGATCTTGAATCGGATTTAAAATCGTCAGGGCAAAATCTTTGGATTCCACGCCGGGGGATTCGACCTTTTTCTCTTCGTAGTAAGTTTCCACTTTTTCGACGATTTTTTCTTCTTCCAGAGAGACCTTTTCTAATGATTCCTCTAAGCCGATCAATTGTTCTTTGGGAAAGAAGGTAAAATCTCCAGAAATGGTGATGTCTTCGATTCTTTCCTCAGAAACCTCCTCAGCCGTTCTAATCAAACCTCCCCTGGCTTTGTGGAGACCATAAAGGACTTCCACGCCTTCCCTGATTTTAACTCCTCCTGGAATTCTGGGAGTCTTTTTTAAGAGAAATTCTTCCGAGGTCATCCATGCTTCTATTTCTCTCATCTTCTCAAGAACTTCTGAATTTAATGAAGCTGGTATCAACTTTCCCACCATTTTTTCAAATTTTCCCTTGAGGATAGAGACCACCTCCTCCCGCGATGGAATCATTCCTAATTCTCTCTTCATCGTGGTCAGGTTTTCTTCCATTGTTTTATAAACCTTGTCCCTGAATTTTTCATCAGGAACTCGCAAGATCTTGCTCATCGTTTGATAGTCAAAATCGAGAAGGATGCCTCCGACGAAGACCATACATTCTCCAATATTTCCTCCGCCCTCTCCTGCGATCTTTCTTCCTCCCTGAGTGATGATATCATTGACGACACGGAATTCTGTCTTGATTCCAAATGTTCTGTATGTTTCGACAGGCGCTTCTGAGAACCATGGGTAAATTTCATGGACCACCCTGGGAAATTTTGGATTATCTTTCTTCCAGATGAGTTGATAGAAGATCTGATTCTCATCTAAATAAGTCGCCCCTCCCCCAACCTCCCTTCGCATGAAGGGGATCCCCAATTCCTTACAGTATTGAAGATCGACTTCTTGTTCAGCATCCTGGAAATATCCAATACTCGCGAGAGGGATTTTGGGGGAGACGATGACCAGGGCCTCAACGCCCATCCGGGCGAGGGCATGGAAAATGAGCATGGATTGCTGGCCCGGAAGCCTCCCAAGATCGAATACGTACATGGTCTCCTCACTTTCCTATGATTCTTTTCTTCTATCAGCGACGACGGTTATTGAAGATGTGAAGATGTGGAGCAGTTTGCTGTGGGGGATATAGATGAACCAGATGAGACTGGGTACCACATGGAAGTACCAGAGGAAGTCAGCATTGATTTTTATATCTCTGAGGAATTGGGATAAGAAGTAACCTCCAAAGGAAATCCAGTTGTTAGCGCTGGCAGGAGTGAAGTTAGCCAGGTAGACATGTGCCTCAACGACTTCATGATGAGCAATGCGGTAGCCTTCAATAAAATAGCCGGAAAGTTCAAGGAAAAGGATGAAGAGTAGGGTGGTAATGTCCTCTTCTTCAGTCCGGAGTTGATCGGGGCGAATGACAAAGCGCCGAATAATAGCCATGACGCAGCCTACCAGTATAAGAAAACTGAAGAACTCGAGGAAGAAATCGAGGAAAGGACGAATTACACCCGTCTCAAACACGCGGGCAAAAGAGAAAAACGGAATGCTATGGCTGAATTCAACAAGGTATCCCGTTGTAAATCCTTTAATCATGTCCACAACAAAGGTGGCCACGAAGCCAAATACCAATAGAGTATGAGCGAGCCAGCGATAAAAAGATTTGCTGAAGAGTTTTCGATGGAAGATGACTTCGGTGATGAGGATTTTTATATACCAACCTGGCCTGGCCCAGAATCCTCTCCAGCCTCTCCTGATGTAGATATTAAATTTTTCCCATTTGGTGACATTCTCTACTCCTTCAAGGGTTCCCTCCAGCCACATACTGACATGGAGGCCCATCCCCCATAAGAAGAAAATCACCGTTGGGAAAAACATGATGTAGAAGATGAAGTGTTTATCCATGGTTTTTTAAAGGGTTCGAGGATCCTAGGGTTCTAGGGTTCAAGTGGTTATTTTTAAGATTTTCACTGGAACCCTCGGCCCCTTGACCCCTTGAATCCTATGCTTTCATATTTTTCAGCACAAACTCCGTGATGTCCATCGCATTGATAGGAATCTCTTTTCTTCGGGCGGTGGTCAAGATAGTGCGGACGCACTGCTGACAGGCTGTAATTACCGTATCGGCCCCTGTCGCCTGGATCTGATTAATCTTCTCTTGAGCCAGGGCTGCTGAAAGGTCCGGATCCACCATTTCTAAATTTCCACCTCCACCACAACATTTGCACTGCTCACGATTCTCTGCCATCTCCACCACCTCTACACCAGGAATGGCTCGGAGGATTTCTCTTGGGGCTTCATAAACTCCGCTCGCCCTCCCTAAATCACAAGGGTCGTGATAGGTGACTTTTATCTTCTTTTCTTTGAAGGTGATCTTCCCCTCGTCAATCAGTTTTTTGATGAATTGGGTCGAATGAAAGATCTCGATATCCGTCTTATACTCCTCCATCCAGGTATGGTAGCAGGAGGGACAAGCGAAAACTACACTTTTAACACCCTTCTCTTTCACCATTTCCAAATTGTGCTGGATCAGAACCTCAGCATCTTTTTTCATCCCCGCACCGATGAGAGGAAAGCCGCAACACCACTCTTCTCCACCCAAGAGTGTGAAATCAACTTCTGTTTTGTTCAGGATTTCGACGAAAGCTAAGGGGATCTTTTGTACCAGAGGGAAAAAGGAAGCCACGCATCCCACAAAGAAAGCAACCTCGGCCTTCTCTTTCTTATATTGATGGTCAGGGAGTTCATCCAAGAACTCTAGCCATTCTGTTCTCTCTTCGTTTTCGTCTCCAGAGACATTATGGGCCCGAAGGACATTGGCTTTCATTCGCTTGGCTGCTTCTGGGGAATGACCCATCTCTACCAAAGTTTCGCGCAACGCAGTCCAGAGATGTTTGGCATCGATGGAAACAGGGCAACTTACGCTGCACTCGCCGCAGAGGGTGCAGCGATAGACCATCTCTGAGAATTTTTTTAGCTTTCCTTCATCCAACTTCTTCGGACCAAAAATCTTTGCCCATAGCCCATATTGGCTGCGGATGAACGACTTGAAGGCCTGAATTTTTCCTCGAGGATCAATCTCCTCCTCATTTCTTTGAGCATAGACAGGACAATACTTCAGGCATTCGCCACAGCGAGTACAGGCTTCGATTTCGACTAACTGTTTGGGAGTAAAGGCTGAAAGCTTCATGGAAAAAGACCCTGATTACACGGATTTAAAAACAGAGATTACACAGATAAACTGATCATTGGACCAAACTGATTAAGAATAGGATCATGATCTTATGGTTTTGTTTTTATAATCCGTGTAATCTTTCTTTGAATCTGTGTAATCTTATTTATTTCTTACCGTGCTCGGCAATCTCTATCTTGAGCCACTCTTGAATGACAGCAGGATCTGTCATGAGATTCTTGAGTTCATCCATGTTATCGGGTTTGATCTTGAACATCCATCCTTTGCCATAACAATCCTCGTTGATGAGTTTTGCTTTCCTCTCTAGCTCTTCATTCACCGCCACCAACTCACCACTCACTACTGAAAAGACCTTTCCAAGCCATTTCCCTGATTCAATCTTAGTAAAGTTTTTCCCCTGAACAAGTTTTTTCCCTTCCGGAGGAAGACCCACATAGACAATGCTACCCGCCATCTTCTGAGCGTATTCATTCATCCCCATAACAACCAGATCTCCTTCCACTCTTGCCCAGAAATGATTCTTATCGTAATAAAGCCCTTCTGGAAATTCATATCCCTCAATATTCATCTCTACACCCCCTCCTCTTATTAGTAAAAGGATTCAAGGGTTCAAGTGGCAGAGGGTTCCAGTGAAGCTTTTAAAAATAAACACTTGAACCCGTGACCCCTGGAATCCTCGAACCCTAATTATGCTGCTTCTTTTTTATGTGCCTCTTGTAAAAGTTGGGCGATGAACTCCGTAATGTTATAAATTTCAATCTTCTGTTTTCGGAGCTTAGCATTTCTAAAATTGTGGAGGCACGATGGACATTCCGTGAGCAAAATATCAGCTCCTGTCTCTTCAATGATTTGGCTTAAGCGATTTCTTGAAATTTCGATGGAATCCTCAGGATATGATCCCCTGAGTCCACCCCCAGAACCGCAACACATGGCATTCTCTCTTGTCCGCCTCGGCTCCACAAAATTGGGTGCAATCTTTTGGATGATTTGCCTCGGCTCATCATAGATACCGGCGTGCCGGCCAAGATCACAGGGATCGTGGTAAGTCACTTTTTTATTGGTTTTCACTCCAAAGTCAAAGTCTTTTAGAAATTGAGTAATGTGTTTGACCTCCATTCCTAAGTCTTTGTAGGAAGGGTGTTCTTTGAACACCCTGTAACAGTAAGGGCAAGTCGTGATCAATGTTTTGGCTCGGGTTTTCTGCAGTTCTCGAACATTTTGCCGGGCCAGCTCCTCCTTGATCTTGTAACCTACATCCTCCATTACGCCACTGCAGCAGACCTCATCAATCATGGTGAAGTCAACCTTTAGAAGATCAAGAAGACGGATGGTCTCTTCTACACTTTCTTCTTCTCTATAAGTTCCCACACAGCCCACAAAAAGGATGTAAGGGGCGCTTCCCTTTTTGTGTCCCCAGTCGTACCGCTCCTCCTCTCCATAGATATTTCCGTATTTCTCAACAACCTCACCAATTTTTTTAAAGAGGTTGTCATAACCCATTCCAACCATATCTTTCCGTGCAGCCTTGATCACTTCTTGGGGATCTACACCGGAAGGGCAGGTGACCGTACAATTCATGCAGGTGGTGCATCGAAGAAGAGCCTGGGCCACCCCCTCGGTCACAGGAAGCTTACCCTCCATCACCTCTTTCATGAGAATCATCTTCCCACGGGCATTCGTAATGGGTCTTTTGGTCAGGTCAAAGATAGGGCAGACCGCCCGGCAAAAGCCACAGCGGGAACATTGAGTAATGGCCTTGCGTCGTTTTTCATCGAGCTGCAATGGATTCGCCATCGTCTCTCCTAAAAAAATTGGAATAGTGGATTGTTGGAACGATGGAATAATGGGAAAAAATTCTATTTTTCAATTCGTTGAAAATCAGTATTCCATCCTTCCAGTATTCCAATATTCCAGTTCTTAACCATCCAATGCCCTTTTGCCGGGATTCATGATGTTGTTGGGGTCCAAGGTTCTCTTGATCTGCTTCATCAGTCCCATTTCTACTGAGTCGTGTTCCAATGTCATAAAGTTTGCTTTGGAGAGACCGATGCCATGTTCACCAGACAGGGTTCCATTGAGAGAAATGGCGAGACGAAAGATCTCCTCCTCGACCTTTTCCATCCTCTCCACTTGTTCTGGGTCATATCCATCGTAAAGGATTTGTGGGTGAAGGTTTCCATCGCCGGCATGACCAAAAGTGGCAACCACGATGCCATGTCTTTGAGAAATCTCCTGAATTCCCACCAATAACTCTGGAATTCTGGAAATGGGAACGGTGACATCATCCAATACGAAACTATGGCTGGCGCGGGCGAGGGTAGCGTAAGCGGATTTACGAGCTTTCCAGAGATTGAACCGATCTTTTTCGTCTTTAGCTGTTTTAATGGAGATGGGATTATTTTCTTTGAGGACGCGAAGGACCACTTCCATCTGAGCCTCCACCTCTTCCCATGTATAACCGTCTGTTTCCGTTAAGATCATTGCCTCTGCTTCAGGAAGATCGATGTCCGTATTCTCTTTAATAGATTTAAGTGTGACCTTGTCCAGAATCTCCATGACACTCGGCAATACTCCACTGGTCATGGTCTGGAAGATGGCTTTTCCTGCATCCTCCAATTTGGCAAAAGTGGCCACGGCAGTCATGGCGTGACGGGGAAGGGGATTGATTTTTAATGTGACCTCTGTGATCACTCCCAAAGTTCCTTCTGCCCCGATGAAGAGTTTAGCCAGATCATAACCAGAGACGCATTTCATCGTGTAGGAGCCTGTGCGCATGATCTCTCCGTTTGGCAGAACGACCTGAAGGCCGAGGACATAGTCTCGGGTAGTGCCGTATTTGGCCCCCTTGATTCCACCAGCGTTGGTGGCTGCATTTCCCCCAATGGTGGCAACGGTACTGCTTGCAGGGTCAGGAGGGAAAGTAAAACCATGTTTTGCCAGTTCTCTGTTGAGGTCATCGCAGACCACACCGGCCTGAACATGGGCATAGCGATTCTCAATGCTTACTTCAAGAATGCGGTTCATCCTGGAGAGGTCAATGATGATTCCACCATGGATGGGAATAACTCCTCCGCTGAGACTTGTGCCTGCTCCTCGAGGGACAACAGGAATTTTATGTTTGTCGGCAAACTTTACGATTTCAGAAACCTGCTCAGTCGATTCAGGCCAGACTGCCGCATCAGGTCGATGAACATTCATCGAAGCGTCATAACTGTATGGAACCAATTCCTCCAACTGATCGGTGAAATTATCAGCTCCAACGATCTCAATAAGTTTTTCTTTTGCTAACATCCCTTGCGGACTCCTTCTTCAAACTCAAATCATATTTTAATTATAACTTCCTGACAAAGGTCCTCTCAACCATTTTCACTTTTCTTATTCCTTCTGGCCCGTTGATGCCTTTACCTCTGACTCGACATAATTCAGGTGCTCGAGGGTTTTCTCCCTGGCTTTATCGGGAGAATGATTCTTAATCGCACTGAATATTCGGTAATGGTGGTCGAGCAATTTTTTCACTTTCGCTCGATCTCTAAAAACCCTTGCCACGGATTCCCTGAGGAGATCGTAGATCGTGGACATGATGTGAGTCTGGATTGTATTATGTGTCGTTTGGGCCAACGCCAGGTGAAAATCAGCATCTTGCTTTTCCCAGGATCGACCCTCGTCAAAGGCTTTCTTCATCTCCTTGATAATCGACTCCAACCTTTTAATATCCTCTTCCGTAGCTCGTTGGGCAGCATGAAAAGCACCCCAAGCCTCTAGGGCTTTTCTTACCTCGATCAGGTCGAAGATCTTCTGGGTATCTGCCTTGATGAGCAGAGAGAGAGGATTTTGCACACTCTCTGATGCCACCGACTTGATGTAGGTCCTTTTTCCCTTTAATTCCAAAAATCCCATAGCCACCAATGAGTTCAGGGCTTCTCTGAGGGACGGACGGCTCACGCCAAATTGATTGACGAGTTCTCTTTCAGGAGGAAGGCGATCTCCAGGTTTTAATATCCCATCACTGATAAGGCTTTTTATTTGATTCACAATTTCGTCAGATACTTTAGTGTGCTTGATGGATTTAAACATGAAAGACCCCTGTCTTGAGGCTGGGTTTAAAAGTTTTACTGAACCCTAATACTTTAATGGTCAAACCATTTTAAAAAAAATTCAATATTTTGTCAATCTTTAAATTTAATATAAGCTAACTTCTTTAAATTAAAAGAAAAAAATTTAATTTGGTATTTTGGTCTGACCATTTTCACATTTAATCTTTTTTATTGACAAGGTCTATCTCATTTGTTATAAAATGGCAGAATATAGATCTAATTAGGATTCTAATTTAATAGCCTTTAGGAGGAGGTTATGGCTCGATTATATGAATACCAGGGAAAGCAGTTGCTCAAGGCGTCAAAAGTACCAATTCCTCAAGGTGAGGTAGCAACGACCCCCCAAGAGGCTAAAAAGATAGCTGAGAAGATTGGTAAGCCCGTTGCCGTCAAATCGCAAGTTTGGGCCGGAGGTCGCGGGAAAGCCGGGGGCATTAAGTTTGCTGAACATCCTCTCGATGCAGAAATCGCTGCTAACCAGCTCTTGGGATCGGAAATCAAAAACTTGAAGGTTGAAAAAGTACTGGTTGAGGAAAAATTAAATATTGAAAAAGAATACTATGTCGGCGTCATCATCGATGCCACGAGGGAAGTGAGAGCCCCGGTCGTGATGTTCAGCACGGAAGGGGGAATGGATATTGAATCTGTACCCTCAGAAAAGATTGCCCAAATGACCGTAGACGTCCTCAGAGGCTTCCGCCTCTATGATGCTCTCAATCTTTGTGTAAAGCTAAAGGTTCCAACCCAGGTTCTTCCCTCCATTGCTCAAGCGATCATGGGATTGTACCAGACATTCAAAGGATACAATTGCCGGACTGCGGAAATTAATCCTCTTGTATTGACAAAGGATGGAAAAATACTGGCTGCGGACTGCCGCATGGCCATTGACGACTCTTCCGTATTCCGTCATCCCGAATTGGGCATTGACGTGGCCCGCGAAGCCCCAACGCCTCCCACCGAGTTTGACAAGATTGCATGGTGGATTGAGGAGGGCGATCTCCGGGGAACCTGTTATATTGCGCAGATGGCTCCGGATAAGAAAGGACTGGGTTACGTAGGCTACCATGGGATTGGCGGAGGAGGTGCTATTTTGGGGGTCGATGCCCTGAACCGTCAGGGGCTCAAGATCGCCAACTATGCTGATACGAGTGGAAATCCAACAGCTGCAAAAGTTTACCGGGCCGCCAAAGTCATTATTTCTCAACCGGATATTGAAGGATACATGCTCGGTGGTTTCATTGTGGCGAACCAGGAACAGTGGCACCATGCCCACGGGGTGGTGAAAGCCCTCAGGGAGGAACTCCCCAAGAGACCCGGATTCCCCTGTGTGATTTTACTTTGCGGGAACAAGGAAAAAGAATCGATGGAGATTCTGAAGGAGGGAACAGCGGATTTGCAGAAACAGAACCCGATCGAGATCTATGGAAGCGATAAGGTGTACGAGACAGAGTTTCTAGCAAAACGTATGAGGGCCCTCATTGATGAATATCGAAAGAAGAGAGGTATAAAGGCATAAACCCCGTACAATAATTTCTAAATGATGGGTTTAACCGAAGAATTTGATTGAGGTAGAAATGTTTATGTCTGGCTAAGGCTTAGATTTTAATATTGTACAGGGTAAAGGAGGAATGACCATGCATTTTGAAGAAAGAACGATAAAGGTCATTATCGATGAAAGTAAATGTGTCGACTGTAAGACCCACGCGTGCGCTGCAGGGTGTAAACTCTTCGATCGAGGCATCTTGGTGATCAAGGATGGAAAACCCGCCCTCGCTGGGGATGTGGAATTTGCAAAACGGATAGGTACGGAGTGTCTGGCATGCGAGTATGAATGCTGGTTCAGGGGAAACAAGGCGATTACCATTGAGGCCCCAATTCCCGGATTAGACGAATACAAAAAAAAACACGGAGTTGTTTAAAAGGGTTAGCATAGTTTGTCATTCTGAGGAGCAAGGCGACGAAGAATCTCGATTTTAATAAACAATATTTCTAACAAGACTCACTCTAAAAAGAGATTCTTCGCTTCCTTTGTCGGTCAGAATGACATAATGGGGGCGACAGAATAAATCAAAGGGGAGTGAAGAAGATGGCCATTCTACTTGAAAAGAATACGACGATTTTGGTTCAAGGAATTACTGGAAGGGAAGGCTCGGCACGAGCCGCATTTATGAAGGGCTACGGCACGAAAGTGGTGGCTGGAGTAACACCGGGAAGGGGCGGAGAAGAAGTGTCAGGAATCCCTGTCTTTAACACGGTTGAAGAGGCCGTGAAGGCGAAGGGTCCCGTTGATGCCAGCGTCACCTTTGTTCCCGGTCCAGGACTGAAGGATGCCGTTCTTGAGGCCCTGGATGCTGGGATAAAGTTTATCGTCATGCCTGTTGAACGAGTTCCTCTTTACGATATCCTTGAGATGATGGCCTATGGGAAACAGAAAGGTGCCCGTCTGCTGGGCCCAGGTTCCATTGGAATTATTAGTCCTGGCATTGCGGCAGCTGGGTGGCTAGGTGGAACTCCTGAGTTTGCGAAAAGAGTTTTTGTGTCAGGACCCGTGGGTGTCATCTCAAGAAGTGGTGGACAGTCCGGCACGGTGCCGTGGGCTATTCAACAGGCAGGCCTTGGTGTGACCACGGTCTTACATATAGGGACAGAGCCGGTTGTGGGTCAGTCTTTCGGCGACATCCTGCCTCTTTTTGAAGCGGATAAGGAAACAAAGGCTGTTGCTATCTTCGGTGAAATTGGTGGTCCCTATGAAGAAGAGGCGGCCGAGGCAGTGAGAACCAAAAAATTTACCAAGCCCCTTGTTGTTTATGTGGCTGGGGCATGGGCTCCTGAGGGAATGCGATTCTCCCATGCGAGCAGTATCATCGAAAGAGGAAAGGGATCAGCGAAGGATAAAATTGCTTCCCTTAAAGAGGCAGGGGTTCACGTGGTGGATCGACCCGATGAAATCGCTCCAACTATTAAACGTTTATTAGGCGTCTAAAGAGAACAAATCCCCCCAACCCCCCTTTTCTAAAGGGGGGTTGGGGGGATTACGAATTTATTCTTAACCCAAAAACCCAATAGGAGGTGCTAAGATGACTGTAATGAGATCTGTTTTTTATATTCCGGGAAATAATGAGAAGATGATTTCCAAGGCTCCCGAGACCCCAGCTGACATCATTACTTTGGATCTGGAGGATTCTGTTCCCCCTGCTGAGAAGCCAAAAGCTCGAGAAATGACACGAGAGAATCTGAAATTTGCGGGATCAGGGGGTTCCACAATTTATGTCCGGATCAACAACTGGGAGACATTGATGACCAATGATGATCTTGAAGCCATTGTCCACGAGGGCCTCTCCGGTGTTTGCTTAGCCAAGTGTGGTGGCCCGGACCATGTTCAACGTCTCGATTGGAAATTGGAAGAATTGGAGCGAAGAAGAGGGCTCAAAGTAGGAAGCATCGCCATTCAGCTTCTTATTGAGACAGCCAAAGGGGTCATCAACGCTTATCCCTCAGCCATTGCCAGCAAACGCGTCAATTCTCTTATCTTTGGTGCGGTGGATTATACGAAAGACATGAGGGTGAAACTCACCATTGAGGGGGATGAGCAACTTTATGCGAGAGCTCATAATGCTGTTGCTGCCAGGGCTGCAGGTTGTATTGCCATTGATTGCCCATTCGTGGCTTTTAAAGATACAGAAGCCTTTGAGAAGAACACACGCTTTGGCCGTCAGTTAGGTTACGAAGGGAGGATGCTTATCCATCCGAGCCAAATTGAACCTTCCCATAGAATCTATACCCCATCACCGGAAGATGTGGATTGGGCAAAGGGTGTTGTAAAGGTTTTTGAGGAAGAGGGGATTGCCAAGGGCGCTGCAGCTGTTTCCTATATGGGGAAGATGGTGGATACTCCGGTTTATGAGAATGCCAGGACGATCCTTGCCATCATGGAGGAAATCTCCGCGTTTGATGCAAAACGAAAGAAATAGAATCGGATTTAAAGGGAACAGGCTACTTTTTCATTCTTTGTTTAGAAAAGAATAGCCTGTCCCCTTTTTTTAGGGAGTGTTAACCATTGAGAATCATCATTGTTGGACAAGGTCCCTTTGGGGAGAAAGTATTAGAGGCCCTGATTCAAAAAGGGGAGGATGTAGTCGAATCCTTCTCTCCTCCGGATAAAAGAGGCGAGGGGATGAAGGCTTTGGCTGAAAAATCAGGAATCCCCTCCTTCGGTCCAAATTTAATGAAAGAACCTCAGGTCTATGAAGCTTATGTGAAATTACAGCCAGAGCTTGTCATCTTGGCATTTGTAATAGATATCATTCCTGAAAAATTACTCACCGTCCCCTCCCTGGGAACTATCTGCTATCATCCTTCCATTCTACCGAGGCATCGTGGCGCCAGTGCGATTAATTGGGCTCTTATTCAGGGCGACACCCAAACAGGTTTGACCGTTTTCTGGGTTGATAAGGGGATCGATACAGGTCCCGTCTTGCTGCAAAAACAGGTAGAGGTTGGTCCTGATGATACGACCGGTTCCCTTTATTTCAATAAACTTTTTCCTATGGGAGTGGATGCGATGGTGGAGGCTGTTGAATTGATCAAAAAAGGAAAAGCACCGAGGATTCCACAGGATAATTCTAAAGCAACTTATGAGCCTCCATGTGATGATCGAGTTGCCTCTGTGAACTTTGAAAAAACAATCAAAGACATTTACAATTTGATTAGGGGATGTGATCCTCAACCAGGCGCGTATACGACTTTTAAAGGGAAAAGAGTAAGATTTTATGATGCTAAAATGTTCCTCTCAGCCATTGAAAAGCAACCGGGTGAAATCATTTCCTTCGAAGAAGGAAGTCTTCAAGTTGCTGTAAAAGGCGGAGTCATAAACGTTGGGAAACTCAGAGTAGACAAAAGGGAGAAAATCGGGCCCATTGAATTCGCCAAATCTGTCGAATTGAAAATTGGAGATCAATTTGGACAATGATACCCGTAAGCGTCATTGCGAGGAGTTCCGTTTGGTGGAACGACGAAGCAATCCGTTGAGATTGCTTCACTCCGTTCGCAACGACAGGTTAATTCATGGATTAAGTTTGAGGAGAAAATTATGGAACGTGAAAAACTGATTGAAGAAATGACGAAGATTGTGGGGAAAGAAAATGTCTTATCCTCAGAGACAGACTTGTACCTCTACGGTTACGATGCCTCTCTCTTTCGAGGAAAACCTGATTGCATCGTCCTCCCTGGTTCAACAGAGGAAGTTTCTAAAATCGTCAAATTTGCCCATGGGGCAGGGATCCACGTTATTGGTAGAGGGTCAGGAACAAACCTGAGTGGTGGTACCATCCCAACACAAGGCGGAATTATTATTCATTTTTCCAGAATGAATAAGGTCCTCGAGATCGATATCGAAAATCAAAGAGCTGTGGTGGAGCCAGGGATCTTTACTCTCGCTTTGAAAAACGCATTGGCCCGCTACGGATACGTCTATCAACCAGACCCTGCTAGTGAAAAGGTTTCAACTCTCGGAGGGAATTTTGGAGAAAATTCTGGGGGACCCCATTGTCTTAAATACGGAGTGACAACCAATCATATCTTGGGAGCAGAAGTGGTTCTCTATGACGGGGAGGTCATTCAGGTCGGCGGCAAGACATTGGACAATCCCGGGTATGATTTGACAGGAATTCTTGTAGGTTCAGAAGGTACCCTTGGAATTGCCACGAAGTTGATTCTTCGAATCATGCCAAAACCAGAAGCAGTGAAAACCATGCTGGCCATCTACAATACTTTAGAGGATGCTGGGAGAACAGTCTCCGCCATCATCGGCGATGGTATTGTCCCGGCCACTCTGGAAATGTTGGACAGACTGACGATTAAGGCCGTCGAAGAATCAATCCATGCAGGTTTTCCACTGGATGCTGAAGCGGTCCTTTTGATTGAACTCGACGGACTCAAAGATGGAATGGAGAGGCTGGCCGAAAGAATCATGGAAATCTGCAAGAAAAATAACGCCCGTGAGGTGAAGACTGCCAAAACCGAGGCAGAGAGGACCCAACTCTGGGCAGGCCGAAAGGGAGCTTTTGGCGCCATTGCCAGGCTCAGGCCTAATTATCTGGTTTGTGACGGAACCGTCCCCAGAACAAAACTTCCTGAGGTTTTGACCAAAGTGATGGAGGTGGGTAAAAAGTATAACCTTGTCATTGCAAACGTCTTTCATGCCGGAGATGGAAACCTTCATCCTCTCATCCTATTCGATGAACGAAATGAGGAAGAATTGAGAAAGGTCCATTTAGCAGGCTCAGAGATCATGAAATTATGTGCTGATGCGGGTGGCACGATCAGCGGAGAGCATGGTATTGGTACAGAGAAAAAGAAGGAGATGCTCTTCGTCTTTACTCCAAAGGATATTGGTGCCATGAAAAAAGTTAAAATGGCCTTCGATCCTGAAGATCTTTACAATCCGGGAAAGGTTTTACCTGAAGTAGAAGCTTAATAATCCCCCTCAGTTCCCCTTTATAAAAGGAGGATACATTTATACCTCCCTTTTGTAAAGGGAGGTTAGGAGGGATTTAAAAAAAGCAAAGAAGGAGATTTTATATGCCTAAGTTTGATAAACTTTTTTCCAAATTGAAAGAGATTGTTGGAGAGGCCCATGTGATTCAAGATCCGGATAAACTCAAAGCCTATGCAATAGATGGAAAGAAAACGAAGGTGGTCGTCTCTCCGAAGACGATCAATGAGGTTTCAAAGGTCGTTGCCCATGCGAATCAGCAACATCTCACCATCGTCCCGAGAGGGAGTGGAACCAAAATGGGGATGGGTGGAATTCCAAAAAAGATAGATATCATTCTTTACACCAACCGGCTCAATCGTATCACAGATAGCGACTGCGAAAATCTGACTCTCTCCGCAGAAAGTGGAATCACCCTAAATGAAGTTCAAAAAAGTTTGGCGAAAGTGGGAAAGGGATATTTCATCCCCCTTGATCCACCCTTCACAGATAAAGCCACTTTGGGTGGCATAGTGGCGACCAACTCCACCGGGCCCAAGAGGCTCCTTTACGGCGCGGTCAGGGATTTGATCATTGGGACCAAGGCCGTTTTCCCAAACGGGGACATTGTGGTCTCTGGTGGGAAGACAGTCAAAAATGTTTCCGGCTATGACATGTGTAAACTCTTGATCGGTTCTTATGGAACACTGGGTATTCTCTGTGAGATGACTTTTAAACTCCTTCCTCTTCCTGAAAAAGAGGCAACCTTATTGCTCTCTTTTGCGAGATTAGAGGAAGTAGATGGCTTCGTTCGAGAAATGAGAGGCTCACAATTAATTCCCTCATCCATTGAAACCCTCAATGCCATGGCTGTGCAAAAGATGAAATATTCGATGTCCATGCCTCCAAATGGAAATTATCTCGTTGCCATCGGGTTGGAGGGGGTCGATGAAAGTATTGATAGGCAAATCTCTGAGATGAGTGAAATGGGAAAGAAGCACGGGACCCTTGAAACATTAACTCTCAATTCAGAAAAGCATCAGGCTTTCTGGATTGCCATCCGCGACTTCTCTTATGGGTTGACCCAAGGATACCCAAACGTTATATCCCTGAAGTCCAACTTTTTGATCTCTAAATCTGGAGAGATACTGGGGAGTTATGAAAAGATTACCAAAGAATTGGGGATAGATTGTGCCTTGATCTGCCATTCCGGAAACGGAATTCTTTACTCCTATATTCTGGCAGGAAAGAATTTGAGATCAAAGATTGAATCCTTTGTCGGACTCATCGGAAAGCTGACCTCTGAAGCAGTGAAAAATGAAGGCAACCTCGTGGTGGAATCGTCTCCCCTCTTGATCAAAAAGAAGGTGGATGTATGGGGACAATCCCGAGGTGATTATCTGATCGTGCGCCGATTGAAAGAACAAATAGATCCAGCAGGTATCCTGAACATAGGCCGATTTGTGGGAGGAATCTAATCATAGGGTAATCGTTAAAGGGTTAGGGTAAAGATGCCCGTTTCGTTGATCGGTTAGGTTGTTCGTCTTTAAATATGTTCCTAACAGATTCAGAAATTCTTTTAGCCGTAACCTTTTGACCATAGCCGATACGGGCTTCGTAACCCTAACCTTAATCCGAAAAGGAAGATTATTTTCACACTTCGAGGGGATATATTCGTCATGCTAAATTACAAAGGATTAAACAGGAGCTAATATGAAACAAGAAGAACTCAAAACTTTATTATATGACGAGATTGCCAAATGCAATCGATGTGGTTTCTGTCTGGCAGTCTGTCCTATTTATACGGTTAAAGGAAGAGAGTGGGCTACACCGAGGGGGAAAAATGCTCTTATTAGGGCTATTATTGAGGGCAAAATTGATTGGACTCCCGAAATAGAAGAGACCATTTTCCGATGTACGGGCTGCAGACTGTGTACCCAGACCTGTTTTCCAGCCGTTGAGACGAACGCGGGCGTCCTTGCCGGAAGGGAGTGTTTGGTCGACAAAAAACAGTATCCTAAAGTGATCGATCTGGTTGTGAAGGCCCTGGAGAGTAACTACAATATCTCCAACGAGCCCAACGAGAACCGGACCATGTGGATGGAGTCGATGGAGAACGTCCCGGTTCACAAATATCAGAAAGAGAAGGCCGAAGTGATCTACTTCGTTGGCTGCGTGGCGGGTTTCTTCCCCTTGGCGCACAAGATTCCACAGACGTTCGTTCAAATTCTGGATAAGGCGAAGGTGGACTTCACGATCCTGGGAGGAGAAGAGTGGTGCTGCGGATTTCCGCTCATTCAGGCAGGCATGAAGGACAAGATGGACAAGCTCATCAAGCACAACGAGGAGAAAGTGAAGAAGGTGGGGGCAAAGACCGTGGTCTTCGCCTGTCCCTCTTGTTTTCATACCTGGAAAGAAAAGTACAACACAAACGCAGAACTGCTCCATTCAACCCAGTTTATGGAGAGATTAATTGATGAGAAAAAAATTATCTTCAATAAAGGGTTCAGTAAGACCGTTACCTATCATGACCCCTGCGATCTGGGAAGAAACAGCAGTGTTTATGACCCACCGAGAAACATTCTGAAGAAGATCCCCGGGCTCAGCTTGGTGGAGTTGCCGAACAGTCGCCAGTTGAGCATCTGTTGTGGGGGGGGTGGGGACCTCGAGATGGTCGACCCTGATCTCGCCGCCGCCATCGCGAGACGCAAGATTGAAGAGATCCAGTCCACAGGAGCCCAGGAAGTGGTAACCTCGTGTCAGCAATGTATCCGGACCATTTCAGGAAATGCGAGAAAGAACAAGATCAAGCTCAAGGTGAGAGACATCACCGAGGTTGTTTGGGAGGCGATGGGGTCTTAAGAAATTTATACTCCTAAGTAATGTTTGATCACTTCTTCGTTTTGGAGAAGATCTTTCGTCTTGCCCTGGAGCTTGATCTTTCCTCCTTCTAAGAGGTAGCCCCGTTCCCCTACTTCGAGGGCCTTTTTAGCGTTCTGCTCGACCATGAATAATGAAGTTCCTTCTTGGTGGATATCCCGAACAACATCAAAGAGAGAAGTGACCACCAGAGGGGCTAAACCGCCAGTCGGTTCGTCGAGAACGATCAACTGGGGTTTGGTCATGAGTCCACATCCAATGGCTAACATCTGCCGTTCTCCGCCGCTCAGAGTCCCAGCATTTTGGTTTCTCCGTTCTTTTAGTATGGGAAATTTTGTATAAACATACTCCAGGCGGGAGCGGGATTCTTTCCCGTAAAGGATGGCCCCCATCTCTAAATTCTCCAGCACTGTGAGGGATGGGAAGATGCAATTATCTTGAGGGACGTAGGAAAAGCCTTGTTTTGCAATCTCCTCAGGGTCAAGTCCAGTGATCTCCTTACCAGCGTAAAAAATTCGTCCTTGGTGTAAATTGGTGAATCCAAAAATTGTCTTCAAGAGTGTCGATTTCCCTGCTCCGTTGGGACCGATGACGACGACGAACTCCCCTTTCTCCACGGTCAAACTGATATTTTCCAAGACCGTCATTTTCCCATATCCAGAATAGACAGAGTCAATTTGCAGAAGACTCATCTTAGGCTCCTACTTTTCTTTTCCCAGATAGGCTTCGATGACTTGGGGGTTCTGCTGGACTTCATGAGGCGTTCCCTCCGCCAGATTCTCACCACTATTCATGACGAATATTTTATCGCAGAGATTCATAATCACTTCCATTTTATGTTCGACAATCAGAAAGGTTAACCCCTGTTCCTTTCTCAGGGTCTCGATGTACTTCATCAAATTCTTTGTTTCATCGAGATTGGCACCAGACGTTGGTTCATCCAGGAGAAGCATTTCTGGATCCGCCATCAGAGCCCTTGCGACTTCGAGCATCTTTCGCTGGCCTCCAGAAAGATTGGTAGCCAGTTCTTGCCTCAAATGTTTGATCCCCACAATTTCTAAAATTTGCAGGGCTTTCTCCAGGTTGGTTTTCTCCTGGACCACCATCTTTTTCGGCCTGATCACGGCATAAATCAAGTGTTCGCCCAGTTGGTCTTTTGAGGCTAAAAGCATATTCTCCAGCACCGTCATGTTTTTCAACTCTCGGGCGATCTGAAAAGTTCGGACCAGGCCTCTGAGACAGGTTTCATGAGGCTCAAGACCATCGATCCGCTCATTCTTGAAGTAGACGCTACCTGAAGTTGGCTTGTAAGTTCCAGTGAGCAGATTAAAGAGGGTCGTCTTCCCGGCGCCGTTGGGGCCAATCAGTCCGCAGATGGATCCCTTCTCCACGGCAATGCTGCAATGATTAACAGCCCGGAGACCGCCAAAATCCTTGGTCACTTCTTTCGTTTCCAGCAGAGGGCTCATATCTCCTCCCCCATCTTCACAGCCTTTTCTGGAATGAGCCCCTGGGGTCGAAAACGAAGGCAGATAATTAAAATAAGTCCGATAAAGATGACTCGCAGCCCAGGGATTAAATAGGTGTAACCCGGTATGGTCGGCAAAAAGCGTGTGCCTTGGTGAATGATGCCAATTAAAACCAGTGTGCCCAGAATGGCGCCCTTGTTATTTCCAATTCCACCGATGACCAGGGACACCCAGATCAGAAAGGTGATGTCCGGAGCGAATTCATGAGGCATGATCGAACCACTATAATGAACCCAGAGACTTCCAGCCATCCCTGCATAGGCAGCACCGGTAACAAAGGATAGCATACGGAACCTGACAATCTTCTTGCCCAGAGCCTCTGTAACAATCTCGTCCTCACGGATCCCTTTGAGAACTCTCCCCAGCGGGGAGTTATAAATCCTCTGCGAAATGAAGTAGAGAATCAATAGAATAATCAAGACTAATATAAAGTAGAAAAGAGTATCCAGGATCACTGAGTGTCCGGATAAAGGTCTCGGAAGATTACGAATTCCCTGAGCGCCTCGGGTTAACCATTTCTCATTTAAGGCCAAGAAGCGAATAACCTCTGACATTCCGATGGTCATGATGGCCAGGTAATCCCCGCGGAGGCGTAGGGTGGGAGTTCCGATCAAATAGCCTGCCAGTGCCCCGGCTAAAGCCGCAGCAAGGAACCCCACAATGAAAGGGAATCCATAGCCCAAGCTATGTTTGAAACCAAAAACAATTTCCTCGGAGGCAGGGGAAGTCAGGATCGCAGAGGTGTAGGCTCCGATTGCAAAGAAGCCAGCGATGCCGAAATCGAGGAGACCGGTAAAGCCCCAGCGGATGTTCAGGGCCATGCTCAGAATCGAGTAAATGGCCACGATCGTGGCAATGGATATGATGAAGATGATTAACCCTTCCATCGATTACCTCGCGAAGAGTCCTCTTGGCCTAAGCAGTAAGATAAGTCCCATCAAAAGATAGGCGAAAGCCACTTTATATTCGGCCCAGGCGAAAGCGGAGGAGAGCTCCATGGCTATGCCAATAATCATTGCCCCCGCAACAGCCCCATAGGGGTTGCCGATTCCTCCCATGATCACGGAGGCAAAGATAACCAGAAGCATCTCAATTCCCATGTTAACGTCTACAGAACCGATCAGACCCACCATTACTCCAGCCAGACCTGCAAGACCTGAGCTAATCAGCCATGTCCATGTCACCACATTCTCTGTTCGGATGCCTCGAATTCTGGCCAACTCGATATTATCCGATGTCGCCCGAATCATCTTCCCTATTTTGGTGTATTGCAGGAGGAGATAGATAAGTATCATGATCGATACCGAAATGATGATGGCCGTCAGTTGAATAGGCGTGACCATAAATGGTCCCAGCTTCATTGCCGCTCCTGAGATGACCTTGTACATTTTTGGGTCAGGACCCCAGATAATTAGAATAGTGTTTCGAATGATAAAGGCTACGCCCATCGTGGCAATGAGCAAGGTCAAGGGACCTGCTTTTACATTCTCTTTTAGGGGTTTCACCACGATCTTATGAATGATGAGTCCAACGATCCCTGTTAGGATGATTGTTATGAGAATAGATAAAAACATCGGGAAACCCAGAGTCACATTAAATAGAAAGGCCAAGAAGGCTCCCAAAGCCAGGGTGTCACCGTAAGAGAAATTGATAAACTTGACCGTTCGGAACAGCAAGGATAATCCAAGAGCAGCCAGGGCCAGAACCCCACCCATAATGATGCCAAATCCTATGGACAGAAGCAGCATGCCTTTCCTCATAATAATAGGGTGAGGGCTGAAAAGCCCTCACCCACTCCGAACATTTATTTAACTGGGGTAAAAATCTTTTTTACCTTCTGTAGGGTTTCCCCGAGATCACTTTCATCCAGGTAGCCTAAATAGTTCCGCTTGTTATCCTCGATTTTGATGATCCCGAGTGAGGTAATTACGTTTCCGGTCTCGTCGAAGTTCTGGGAACCACAAAGGCCTTCATAATCGATCTTCTTTCCCTGGCGGAGAAGCTTGACCCCTTCGGCAAAATTATAGACTTTTGTCCCTGGAGGATTGGCCACAACGCGCATGTTTTCCGCTATTGCATCTCCGTTCACCTTCTTGCCCGATTCGAGTGCGAGGCAAATGATGTTTAGCGCATCATATGCATTGGGGGTAAAAAGTGGCATTAGCCCCGGTTTTTTAGTTCGCTTTTCCACTTCCTGGGCGAAGACTTTATAACGATCGGATGGCTTGGCTGCAGGTTGAACTGCTCCGACCCCCTTGCTGTATGGCCAGGTGGCTTCCAGCATTTGATCGTTCACGTAGTCTGTTCCGATCCAGTCTGCCTTCAACCCAAGTTCAGTGACCTGTTTGAAGACCACGGCAGCGGTTTGAGGATCACATTCAAAGAAGACAACATCCGGCTTATTCTTAAAAACAGTCATCAACTCGGATCGATAAGAGGCTTGGCGAGGATTGTAAGTTACGTCGGCAACGATTTCAATTCCGAGAATTTTACACGCCGGGATGTTGACCCCGCGGTTACTTTGAGAGCTTTCATCATCCGCATAGAAAAGGGCAGCCTTTTTATGCCCACGCTTTTTCGCCTCAAAGACCATGCCCGTTCCCATCCCTAAGTCTGAAGAGACAGTCCGGAAAAGGAATTTCGATTTTATAAAATCGAGGGCAGTCGATCCAGCAGTGGGCGACAATTGTACGACGTGATACTTCTCAGCCAGGGGCAGCACCGAACGGAAAGTAACTGAGGTGGGCCCGATGATCGCAGGAACTTTGTCGATGTTGATGAGTTTCTCTTCCCCGGCAATGGCAGCGTCACTCTTCGTTTCATCATCCACAATTTTAATTTCGATAGGACGACCTAGGACTCCTCCAGCAGCATTGATTTCATCCTTGGCAATGTCCACCCCCACCTGGCAGGCGCCCACCCAACCTAAAGTGCCAGTGTAAGGAATCAGTAATCCGATGTTGATGGGCTCAGCCGCTCCCCGTGCAGGAGGGATGAGGGAAGATGTTCCGAGGATGAGTGTTAATGAAGCCACTCCGAGGGCGAGTGTTAATACTACCATCCCTTTCCAAATATTCCACTTCTTCATTATTTTTCTCCTTTCTGTTCCATTGATACCATGAACTCACATTTCAATGGTTTGTTTGGACTCCAAATCGTGACGTCTCAATTCTTCTGAGTCGGCGATTCTCACCTCCTTTCTCACCAGAAGAGATGAGATAATTGAGTGAATAGATCCTTTTGACAAACCCCGACACTCCCCACCATGGCGATGCTAATATCAAGGATTTATTTTGTCAAGCTTTTTTATACCCTTTTTTATACCCTTTTTTGAATCGTTATATTATTATACAAACTCAACCGAGGAGCTTTCAGAATGAATATTGAGAATTGGGGGAATTTCTAAAATGAATTTGGTTCAGAAACCATTCTGGGAAGAGGTGAAACTAGGCGGGATTATTCTCTCTCGGCTCATGCCTGACGAGGATCTCTTCACGGCTTTGAAAAAAATTGCAAAGGATCGTGGGATAGAAAGGGGAATTATCCTTTCAGCCATTGGAAGTTTAAAGAATGTTATCTTTAGAAACGTTAAAACAAACATTGAATTGCCTGTAAAGGGGGAGGATACCAATGAGATTGAAGAGGCAGGACCCTTCGAACTGCTTTCTTTAGAAGGAAACCTCTTTCCCTCTGTAAGTGAAGAAGAAACCATTATTCATTTGCATGTCATGCTGGGTTCCCCCTCAGGGAGTGTCATAGGAGGCCACCTCTTTAAGGCAAATGTTTTCACAACCACGGAGATCGTTATTGGAAAGATTGTAGGATCTTTGGTTCACAAAGCGAAAAGCGATGTAACCGGACTTATAGAACTTTTCAAGAAATAGCTGGAATACATAGACTTGTCTTTATCCTTTTTTACCTCTGCCAAGTAGGAATCAATCGGACAGATTTTGAATTATTTGCCCTAATCATTTTCAAGAATATATTATGATTTTCAAATGACATATATCCATTTTGAAAATCGGTCTTGCCATCTAACCTGATCATTTCTATTATTTGACAATAGGAAGTCTTATATTATAGCTTAATGTAAGTAGCAATTTTTTCGGGGGACAGGTTTTACAATTGCATTAATTATATTAATTCAAGAAAGGAGGAACGACATGGAAAAGACAAGGCGTGAATTTGTTAAACTCGTTGGAGGGGCGGCCCTGGGTGCAGGGGTTATGCTTGCAGGTCGAGGCAAGGCGAGGGCCCAGGCCAAATCGTTTAAGGGGGTACCATCGGAACCCGTGAAGATCGGAGTCCTTCCAATTCTTGCCGGTGTTGGCGGGGTACCCGGCATTGCGGGTTTGCGAGGTGCAGAGATCTGGTTGGAGCAAACTAATGCAACGGGTGGAATCTTGGGGAGGAAGGTTGAGTTTTATCAGGAGGAGGAAACCTCACCAAAGGACACAGTGGAGAAATTCCGAAAGCTCACCCTTCAAAACAAAGTAGATGTCATTTCAGGCGGTATCTCGACAGCCGTTGGCCTGGCTCTCGGGCCTGTTGCAGAAGAACTGGGTCAACTCTGGATTTCGTGGGATGCAACCACACAGAAAGGCGTCGAGGAAACGATGCCCAAAACGAAATATTCCTTTCGAAGCACGGATAATGAAATGGAGGCCGTCGGTGGTGCTATCCTGACCGCTAAGTACTTTCCTAAAGTCAGGACGGTAGCGGGGATCAACAATGACTACTCCTACGGCAGGGATTGCTGGGACACGTATAAGGCCGTTCTCACCCATTTCAATCCAACCGTGAAATTCGTCTTAGACCTTTGGCCAAAACTGGGGGAAACAGAGTTCAGTTCACACATCGCAGCCATTAAGAAGGCAAACCCTGACCTCCTCTTTAGCAGCTTCTGGTCTGGCGATACGACAATATTCTTCAAGCAGGCAGCTGGCGTAGGGCTCTTCCAAAAGATGAAAGGCTGTTTCTGTACAGGCGGAGGGGTACATGACACCCTCAAAAAGGAGTTTACCCCAGCAGGATTGATTTTGGGGTATAACAGCTTTTATTTTAAATGGACCGACTCATGGCCACTTCTCAAATGGTTCGTGAACAAGTACTACACGAAACACAAAGAATATCCGCCTTATGAGGCCGATCATGCCTTCTTTACCCTTCAGGCTTACAAGGCCGCTGTTGAGAAGTGTTACGCTATCATCGGAGCATGGCCATCAAAGGAGCAGATTGCGGCAGTGCTGACACAAATTGAGGTTCCTTCTATTTCAGGCTACAGAGGTTACACAGAGGATAACAGGATGCGCTGCAACTTCTTTCAGGGTATCACCACGCATAAGAATCCGTATGACTTCGTGACCATCGACCCGGTTGAGATTATGGACTCCGCGCAGATTCAGAAGCCCGCCTGGACAAAATTATACGACTGGATAAAGAGCTGGAAGGCATAACGTTCCTATGGGGTGGGGTCCAGCTATCAGTGATTCTGAGCTATTTGAGGCTCTGCCCCATTGTTTCTTCCCTGACTTTGGGGGAAACTTAACATAAAAGAATGGTTTTGACAGATATCATCAACATCTTACTGAGTGGTGTTTTCTATGGTTCTATCCTCTTCCTGGTGGCTGCAGGCTTGCAAGTGGTCTTCGGGGTCCAGAAGGTCTTTAATCTGGCCTGTGGGGAATTTTATGCCTTGGGAGCCTATACGGGTGTGGTCTTTGTAAAGATCGCCCAAGGCATAGGGCTTCCACTCCTTTTTTCCCTTCTTCCCCTGATTTTAGCCGGATTGTTTCTATTCTTCATCGGCCCCATTGTTGAGAGGGGATTGCTCAGGTTTGTCTATGGTCGGGATGAAACTTTCCAGCTCCTCCTCACCTTTGCTGTCGTCCTCATGTTTGAGGATGTCATTAGATTCATCTGGGGCACCTCTCCTCAATCGACTCCGGGAGTCTACCTGGCCTACGGCCAGATCAATTTGCTTGGTGCCATCATACCCATCTACAATCTCATCGTCATCGTCAGCAGTCTTGTCATCGCAGGCCTCATCGGGTACATGCTGGTCAGGACAAAATTCGGAAGGATCATCCGGGCCACAGCCGATAACCGTGAGATGAGCGAGGCTCTCGGTATCAACATGAAGAGTGTTTATACCAAGGTGTTCACCCTGGGAACTGTCCTTGGAACATTGGGAGGAGCCTTAGTTATCCCTGCGACGGCGGCAATGACGGAGATGGGTGTGGAGTTGATCGTGATGGCCTTCGCCGTGGTGGTGATCGGCGGGCTGGGAAGCATGAAGGGGGCCTTTTTCGGAGCTCTGGTCGTCGGGATCTTGCGGGCCATTGCCATCTCCACCTATCCAGAGTTGGAGTTGCTTCTCATCTATTTGATTGTGATCGGTGTGCTGGTCTTCAGACCCGAAGGGCTCTTCGGAGGGAGCAGGGCATGAAAGCTGATAACCTGACATTAAAGACTTTGGAGCCGAAGAATACCTCCGTATCCTTCAAGAAGACCAAGACATGGGCAATCCTCGCCATTGCCTTATTCTTCATAATTTTGCCACGGCTTGGAAGTCAGTATGTTTCGTATCTGATTTTGACGTTTTTCGGATATGCGGTGGCACTGCTCGGGTTCAACCTCCTTTTCGGCTATACCGGACTTCTCTCATTCGGGCATGCCCTTTTTCTTGCCATGGGTGCCTATACCGTTGCTTTTTTTACGAGTAAGTTTTCCATCTTTCCTATGGAGATCATCCTTCTTGTAGCCATCGTGGTCTCTGCAATCCTGGCTGCCTTAATCGGAGCCGTATGTGTTCAATACATCAAAATTTACTTTGCGATGCTCACCCTCGCTTTTGGGATGCTATTCTATTCTTTCCTCATAAAATTTTATTACGTCACAGGAGGAGATGAAGGAATGCGCGTCTTGAGGCCTTATCTTTTAGGGTACGAACTTTCAGCAATTCCAAAGATGCAATTTCTTATGGGAGGTTACTACTATTATGCCTTGGTCGTCTTGACCATCGCCACATGGGTAATGTGGAAGATCGTCTCCTCACCTTTCGGACTCTGTCTGATGGCGATCAGAGATAATCCGGAAAAGGCGACCTATTTGGGGGTCGATGTGAAAAGGTACAGGTGGTATGCCTTTATCATCTCGGGTGCCTATTCTGCTGTTGGAGGGGTATTGCTGGCCCCGGTCATCGGACAGGTTGATCCAACTTTGACCTACTGGACTCACTCGGGAACGCTCGTCTTTATGACTCTCCTTGGAGGCTTCACCAACTTTTTAGGGCCCATGCTTGGAGGTTTGATCTATATCTTCCTTCAGGACAAGGTCATGTCTCTCACGACTTATTGGAGGTTTATCTTTGGAGCCATTTTGGCCTTCCTCGTTATCGTTGCGCCGGGTGGTGTAGCAGGGGTCATCAGTTCTTTAGTAAAAAAAGGACGTAGAGGGATATGAGGAGGAAAGGATTGTGATTCTTTCTGCCAGCGACCTTCGTAAATACTATGGTGAGTTTTGTGCCCTGGATGGGGTAAGCTTTCAGATTAATGAAGGGGAGTTTGTGTCCATCATCGGACCGAATGGAGCGGGCAAGACCACATTAATCAATGTCTTGACAGGGTTACTTACACCCAATACAGGGAAAGTTTTTTATAAGGATAGGGAGATTACTGGGATAGGTCCTGAAAAACTTTCTAAATTAGGTGTGGCACGAAGTTTCCAGCTGGTCAACATCTTTCCAAACTTTACCGTCCTTGAATTTCTGATGGTTGCTATTGTGTCAAGACTTGGCAAGGGGACGAACTTCTATTCTTCGCTCCTCCGAAACCAGGAGGTAACTGGAGAGGCGTTGGAAGTGGCAAAGCTCTTCGGATTGGAAGAAAAGAAGAATGTCCTTGCAAAGAATTTGCCCCAGGGGGATAAGAAGTTGCTTGACGTAGCCTCTGCTTTTGCTCTCCAACCAGAGGTGATCCTGCTCGATGAACCCACGAGCGGTGTGAGCACGAGTGAAAAGAATAAGATCATGGAGATCCTCGTGTCGGCTTCGAAGGAGATCGGGATCAAGTCGATCATTCAGGTGGAACATGACATGGATATCGTTTTCTCGTTTTCGGATCGCATCATCGCAATGCACCAGGGAAAGATCCTTGCCGATGCCACTCCACAAGAGATCGAAAAGAACGAAGAAGTTGTTTGCACCGTGTTGGGGCAGAAGGAATGTTTCAAGATTTTCAGTACCCTATTGAAACGGTAGAATGGAAGGTGATTCACCTTGATGCTTGAAGTGAAAAACATAAACGTTTTTATCAAGGCCAGTCACATTCTCACAAATGTGTTGATCGAAGTAGGGGAGAATGAGGTGGTCTGCCTCATCGGAAGGAATGGGGCGGGCAAAACCACGATCCTCAGAAGCATCATGGGGTTTCTTAAACCCGAGTCCGGCAGTATCAAGTTCATGGGTAAAGGGATTACAGGATTGGCTCCTCACGAAATCGCTTTGCTGGGGATCGGCTATGCTCCAGAAGAAAGCGAAATTTTTGCTGATCTGACAACATTGGAAAATATCGAGATCGCAACATGGACTCGAAAGACTTCTCGGCAGGCAGAAGAGAGGATCAAGCTTGCCTATTCTGTATTTCCAGCACTTGAAAGGTACAAGGCGAGAAGAGGCACACAGATCAGTGGAGGTGAGAGGAAGATGCTCTCCATTGCCAGGGCTCTGGCCATGGACCCTCATATGTTGTTGCTCGATGAATCCTTTGAGGGACTCTCACCTGCTATCATTCCGCAGATTGCAGAGAGCATCCATGAGATCGCTAAAATGGGGCACTCCATCCTCCTCGCTGAGTCTAACATTTATCATGTACCCGATTTTACGGACAGGCTTTATGTCATTGAGAGAGGGGAGATTATTTTCTCGGGAAAACCAGAAGAATTAATGAATGACAAAGCAGTCTTAAGAATTGTTGCCGGAGCCGCTTAACGACGCATAGCGCTAAGCGTCCGCCCTCCGTCCCGGCAAAACCGGGACTACGGAGAACGGGCAGAGCGCAAAGCGGTAAACATCTCTTGCCCTATGCCTTGTGCACTTTGCGAGAGATAGGAGGTTCGATATGTCAGAATCACCCAAAATTCACCGAGAGCTTCAAGAGGCTATCATTAAAGGGAAACGCGATGCTGTCGAGCCATTGATTCGGCAAGCTTTATCAGAGGGTCTCAATCCTGAAGAGATAATGAACCATATCTTGATACCGGCCATGGACGTGGTGGGGGAACAGTTTTCACGAAATGAGATTTTTCTGCCAGAGATGATGATTGCTGCAAGGGCGATGAACATAGGGTTGGATATTCTCCGCCCCATGCTTATTGCGAAAGGGGTATCTAGCAGAGGCAAGGTGATCATTGGGACAGTGAAAGGTGACATTCATGATGTGGGGAAGAACATCGTCTCCATGGTCCTCCAAGGTGCGGGGTATGAGGTGATGGATTTGGGGATTGATGTCCCTCCCGAGAAATTTGTCGAGGCCATCAACCAATACCAGCCAAAATTTGTTCTGATGTCTGCTCTCATTACATTAACCATGTCGATGATGGAAGAAACGATCAAGGTTCTTAAAAAAGCAGGGGTAAGGGAGAAAGTTAAAGTTGGAGTAGGAGGAGCTCCCCTCACCCAAAGTTTTGCTGACCGAATTGGCGCAGATTTTTACGGGAAAGATGCCCGGGCAGCTGTGATTAAGTGTAATGAATACAGATAGACGATTGGGGATGTGCGGAGGTGTTCTATGAAGGATATGAAACCGAGGGAGAGGGTTTTGACCGCATTAAAAAGAGGGACTCCGGATCGGGTTCCGTGGATAGAGAATGACATTGAAGAAGGGCTTCAAGAAAGGATCATGGGCACCACTGAATTTACTCCGGGTGAACTCTGCGAGAAACTCGGCATGGATGGTTTCGGGTACCATTTCCCCATGGGTGGGCAGGCTACCGCAGGTCAGGCCATGCAAGCCGCTGCAGGTTTTAAGGAAAGTTATTATTATCCCAAAAAAGTGACTTTCGATTTTGTCCCTCCCTGGATTGCAGAGATGGGAGTTATTCCTGAAACAGGTAGGACTTTCGTTAAACGAGGACTCCTTACCTCCAATGATTCCCTAAAACTCTTTGATGAATATCTTCCTGACCCGGATCATCCTGCCCGGTATGAACAGGTGTCGAGATGGATTGCCCAGTTCAAAGGCGACTATGCTGTCTTCGCCAGAATCCGTTTTGGATCTGCTTCGTTGCTGGAAAGCATGGGGATCGTGGAGTTTGCTTATAATGTCTACGATAACCCGAACCTGATCAAAGAGGTCCATCGGAGGTTCTCGGAGTGGTCGGCGAAGGTAGTGGGACATCTAAACAAGATGGATTTTGATTTTTATTGGGTGAACGATGACCATGCCGATACGAAATCAACCTGGATGAGCCGTGAGCAGTATCAGGAATTTTTTCTCCCTTACCAAAAAATTGTGGCGAATGTAATTAAGAAACCCTGGGTTTTTCATAGCGATGGCAACCTCGTGCCTATTTTAGATGATCTTCTCACCTTAGGAATGAATGGAATCCACCCGATCCAGCCTGCAGCAATGGACATCAAACAAATAAAAGCAAAATATGGAAATCGAGTCTGCATTCTTGGAAATATTGATCTCGATTATACACTCACCTTGGGAACGCCTGGAGAGGTGGATAAGGAAGTTAAGGAGAGGATTGCTGCAGCAGGACCTGGTGGTGGGTATATCGTCACGAGTGCCAACAGCCTTCCAGATTACTGCAAAACAGAAAATGTTTGGGCCATGGCCAAGGCTATCAAGAAATACGGAAAATATCCACTGGACCCAAATTTGTTGAAGTAAGACTGGTTTGGGATTCGCCCCAATGCTGATCATAGGTGAAAGAATAAACGCTTCCCGTAAGTCCATCGCCGAAGCCATTGCTTCTCGTAACGCCCCCTTTATTCAGAATGAAGCCAAAACCCAGGCGATGGCCGGGGCAAATTATCTCGATGTTAATGCTGGAACATTTTTCGGCGAGGAAGCGAAACATCTTCGGTGGATTATCGAAATAGTTCAGGAAGTGGTTGATCTTCCTCTTTGTATCGATAGCCCCGATCCTGCCGTCATCAAAGCCATGCTTCCTTTGGTCAAAAAAAAACCGATGATCAATTCTATCACCCTTGAATCCTCTCGTTTAGAAGGGATTTTACCTATGGTGGCTGAATATAAGACCAAGGTTATTGCCCTCTGCCAGTCAGGAGACTCCGTTGCCGATACGGCCGAAGTTAAGGTGCGGATGGCTGGACAACTGGTAGAAAAGGTGAAGGCGGCGGGTATTCCTCTGGGTGATCTCTATATTGATCCACTCGTTTACCCCCTTGCAACGAATGACCAATCGGCGTTGGCCACATTGGATGCGATTGACCAGATCACGAAAAAATTTCCAGGTGTCCATACAACATGTGGTTTAACGAATGTTTCTTACGGACTTCCAAACCGAAAGCTTGTCAATCGAACTTTTCTTGTTGCAGCCATTGCTCGTGGTTTGGATTCGGCTATTTTGGATCCTACTGACAAGCAGCTCTTTGGAACTCTCAAAGCTGCTCTCATGATTGCCGGCAAGGACGAATTCTGCATGCAATACATTGCTGGGTTTAGAGAAGGAAGATTTGAGTAATAAATTCCCATCGTTCAAGGGGACATACCCACCAGAACAATTCCTATGAAATACCTCGTCATTGCCTGCAACATCATGAAAGATGAACTCCTCCGTTTTCAAACCAATGGAATCTCTTTCGTTTTTTTAGAGCAGTCTCTCCATCGAACACCCCAGAAGATGAAGCCGATCATTCAGGAAGAGATCGACAAGGCTGAGAACTGGGAGGGAGATTACATCATCCTCAGTTATGGACTGTGTAGCAACGGAATCGTGGGCATAAAATCGAAGAGCCATTCCATCGTCATTCCCCGGGTCCATGATTGCATCGCCCTTTTCCTTGGTTCCTGGGACAGATACATGGAGGAGCATAATAAGGAGCCAGGCACATACTATCTGACTAAAGGATGGATTGAAGAAGGAAAATCTCCTCTCGGAATTTACCAGGAGTATTGTCAGCGCTATGATAAAGAGACAGCAGAATGGGTCATTAAGGAGGAGCTTAAGAACTATACCAGGATTGCCTTAGTGGATATGGGCGTTGAATTGTCAGAGACCCATCGGGAGCATGCCCAAGAAAATGCTCGCTTTCTTCATTTGAGATATGAGGAGATTAAAGGATCCTTAGAATTTTTTGAGAAGATGCTTCGAGGATTATGGGATAAAGATTTTATCGTCCTAAACCCAGGCGAAGAAGTAACCCAGGAATTGTTCTTAACCCTTTAATTTCCTGCCTTCATTTTCATTTCAGACTTTTTTCAATCTGAGTAACAACCGTTTCAATTCTTCTTCAGTTTCTTTGCCCGGCTTTTTTAAGGGAGATCGTGGATTTCCTCCAAAGTATCCTGCCAAATCCATTGCCATCTTCAGACCACCAATACCAAATTTTGTTGTCACCGTTTTGGCTAAGGGGGTTAATCGACTTTGTAACGCCCTTGCCTCGTTCATTTTCCCTTTGTTAAAAAGGCTCTGAATCTGGACACATTCTTGAGGGACCACATTTGCCACAGCCAGGATTCCACCTGCCGCTCCTACACAAAGGGCAGGGAAGAATACTGGTGCCGAGCCTACAAAGACTGTAAATCCTTTATTTGAGAGATGGATAATTTCACTTAGTTGGCCAATGTTTCCTGAACTGTCTTTGATCCCGATGATGTTAGGATGCTGGGAAAGTTTAGCCACCAGTTCTGGCTCCAAATTGATTCCGGTAAATTGTGGGACATTGTAGATCAGGATTCCAATCCGGGAGGATTCTGCGACAGCAATAAAATGATCATATAAAATCTGTGGCTTCATTGATCCTTTAAAATAAGAAGGAGTCACAACGAGGGCGCAGTCCGCACCCATCTTAGCCACTTGATTGGTAAAGAGAATAGTCTCCTGAGTTGATTCCATTCCTGTTCCAACAAGCATGATCTTTGAGGTGGGGATGAATTCCCTGGAGATTTCGATAACTTTTATTTTTTCCTTCTCATTTAAATAGACGGCCTCCCCATTTGATCCCAGCACGAGATAACCTGAAAGACCTGTTTGATTCCATTTTTGAAAATTATTTTTGAGTTTATCCGAAGCTAATTTCCCATCTTGAAAAGGTGTGGTGATGGGTGGCATCACACCGCTGAGTTTCATAGTCGAGTTCCTTTCAAAAAAAATTAGGGTTCAATGATTCTAGTGTTCAAGGGTTCGAGTGATCGTTTCCCTTGACCACTTCCTGCCCGCCGCAGGCAGGGAATCTTAGACTCCTTTTATCCTATCAAAAGTAACACGAGACTCGAGGTTCAGTCAAATAACGTTTTATTGATCCATATGTTATAATTTTTCTTGACAATTCCTAAGAATCTTAATGTAATGAGCGTTAATCTTTACTAATTAAACTGTCATGGCGAGGAGTTCTCCAAGACGATGACGCAATCTCTAAGGTAAAGAGATTGCCACGCCCTTCGGGCTCGCAATGACGATGCAAGTTGGAGGAAAACATTGGTTGAAGAAAAAATCAAGGATGCCACAAAGATTTTAAATCTTTTAAGATCCATGTCTGGCTATAAACCCCATTTTGAGATCATCGGTAATTATCGTTTAATTGACGATGGCATACGACCTGAGGCGACTATCATGCTTCGGGCCAATGGTCAAGAGATGCATGAAGCAGACACAGGGGTGGGGCCGGTGGACGCCCTGGCAAAGGTTTTGAAGAAATCACTCAAATCGATCTTTCCTGAGATTGATGAGGTGAAACTGGTCGATTTCAGTTCCAGGATTTTTGATCCGGGTGCTGGAACAACAGCAGGGGTGGAGGTGGAGATTCTGTTTAGCAATGGGAAGGATGCATGGAGAGTGAAGGAATTTTCTGAAAATATTAATAGAGCCTCCTTTCTGGCGTTGGTGGATGGATTTGAATATGGGATTCATATTTCAAGAGAAAAGAAAGGAGGGGGGTGAATGGTGGACCGTAAGAGATTGGAAGAGACCATTTTGAAAAAGTCAAAAGCAGGAAAGCTTCCCTGCGCCATGTGCTTCAAAATCGCCGAAGATTTTGGGATTTCGAAGAGAGAGATGGGGAAGGTTTTAAATGAGATAAAGATCAAAATCAGCCAGTGTCAGTTGGGTTGTTTTGAATGATTTCTGAAAAAGTCCAGAAATCCTTGATTACACTGATTAAGAACCGATTACGGAGATACGAAATTCATTGAAAAATCAGGGAAATTTATCTAATTCTCTTTTCAAATCTGTGTAATCAAGAGAGCATAGAGCAGTTTTTCAGAGCTCTTTGATTTATTAATTGACATAAAAAACCATTGGAATATAATTAGGTCATTAAAAATTAAAGGAGGTGAGAGAGCGTCAAAAAAGAGAACAGGGTGGGGGGAATTCATTGATATCTCATAGGTGATTCTATCACCACAAGGAGGTAAGATTATGAATTCAGTTGTTGTTATCATCATAGGGTTCATCGTCTTTTTCATCGGTTACCGTTTCTACTCCAAGTACGTTGATACAAAAATTATTAAGTCTGACCCGAAGAGGGCCACTCCGGCTAAGATGTTTATGGATGGAGTGGAGTTCATGCCCACCAGTAAGAACATCCTTTTTGGTTACCAATTCAAATCCATTGCCGGCGCGGCCCCGGTAATCGGACCTATCCTTGCTATCCAATGGGGATGGCTTCCTGCATTGCTTTGGATTTTACTGGGGACGTTCTTCATTGGCTGGGTTCATGACTACTCGAGCGCCGTGGTGGCCATGCGAAATGAAGGAGCTTCCTTTGGCGGATTAAGCTACAAATTGATCTCGCCGAAAGCTCGGGTCATTCTTCTCTGCTTTATCTATTTCCTTCTGCTTCTCATCGCCGGCGCCTTTGGAGCCATTGTCGTTAATGCAGCGACTGGGCAGAAGAGTTCTCCCATGGCATGGTTGCTCCTCACCATCGCTGGAGTTCTTGCCGGACAGATGATCTATCGCTGGAAGAAAGATATTATCCTGACCACAGTTGTCTGTGTTGTAATCACATTGTTCGGGATATGGCTTGGGTCAGTTGCCCCTTCTGACAGTATACTTGGGGGGGGGATTGCTAATAGCAAAATCGTATGGGCGATCGCTGCGCTTGTCTTCTGCTACTTTGCAGCGGTTTTGCCGATCTGGAGGTTTGCACTTCCCATTAACTATGTTGCCTCTTACATCGTTTTTCTGGGTCTCTTATTCGGGATCATTGGAGTATTTGTGCTCCATCCCGATTTTACACTACCCGCTTATACAGGCTTCGATATCAAGATTGGGCCTCTCTGGCCGATCCTGTTTGTGACTATCGCTTGTGGGGCAATCTCCGGATGGCACAGTATTGTTTCAAGTTCAGGAACGGCGAGGCAGTTGGAGTACGAAACAGATGCTCGTCCAGTGGGAGGCGGGGTGATGTTTGTGGAGATGATGCTCGCACTCTTCGCTCTGGTCATTGCTGGAACGATTTTTGCCTCGTCTTCCGAATATGCAGCAGCCATTGCTAAAGGACCTATTGGCGTGTTTGCAGCAGGTGTCGGGAAGTTCTTAGGGGCATTGGGGCTTCCGGCTGCCATTGGAAAGTCCTACGGCGCCGTGATGTTAATCATCCTGGCAGTCACAATCCTTCAACTGGTCATCCGATTTATGAGGGTGGCCACATCGGAGATACTGGGGGATATCAGCCCCATTTTTAAGAATGCCCATGTCGGAACCATTATCGCCAGCCTTCTCACACTGATTCTGATCCTGACAGGATGGTGGCAATATCTCTGGGTCCTTTTTGGAGGAGCCAACCAGTTGATGGCCTCCCTGGCCCTGATGCTGATGACAGTGTGGTTGATGTCTCAGGGAAAACCATATGGGTGGACCTTTTACCCGATGATTTTTATGTTTATTACGACTATAGCTGCCCTGGCAGTTACCTCTTTTAGGCTTTTCACAGCGGTGTTTACAGGAGCGGTTAAGGGAGAGGCATATATCGGGAATATATTGATGGGTTTGGTTGCGATTTTCCTGATCATTGCCGCAATTATTCTGGCAGTGGAAGGCGTGAAGGCTTTTGGTCGTTATAAAGTTATACGAGCAGAAGGAGCGCCTGCAAAGGCGTAAAAATAGCTCAAAGCTGAAAGCTCAAAGGTAAAAGCTAAAAATAATCCCCCTATTTCCCCTCTTTACTAAGGGAGGTGGGGGGATTATAATGTTAAGTAATTAAGTTAAAGGAGAAGGTTTTTATGACGGAAGAGGAGAAAAAGAAAAAAGGGGGAATCCTTCAGGCGGTTAAGGAATTTATCTACGGGGTGGCGGCTCATGACTCAGCCCGATTTGCAATGAAAACGAGGGCAAGCATGGAGCACCTTTTTATTCTCATCACTATGGGAGACATGTTGGGTGTTCCGATTTTGCCTCCGTACTATTCGTTGCGTTTGCTGCCTTATGTGGTCCCCCAGATTTCCACCTGGAAGCGGAGGATGCTGAGGGAAAAAGACTTTACAGACGGGCTTGCTTAAAAAGCTCATCGAGTTTATAGCGTTTGTTGAGTTCATTGGGTAACCTAAAGGGACTGGAACTTATCAAGCTCAATAACGCATTAACCCAAAGAAGGGGGTGATTCACATTCCATTAGCAGATATTTTTGAGAAGTTTCCGGACCGGCGGTACATCATGTTTGGTGGAAAAGGGGGTTTGGGGAAAACTACGTTTTCTGCAGCCACGGCCTATTATTTGGCCAAAAAAGGGAAAAAAGTCTTGGTCTTTTCTGTTGATCCACAAGCTTCATTAACAGATATTTTTAAGAGGGATATTTTTGGCAAGGGGCCAACAGAGATCATTCCCAACCTCTATGCACAGGAGATTGATGCCGATAAGCGTGTGAAGGAATATCAGCAGGAGATTCGACAGAAGATCTTCGATATGTATGGAATGGATAAGATTCCGGAAGAGATCGAGAGCTATATCCAGGCTGCTGCAGCAGAGCCTGCCATGGAGGAAAGCGCCATTTTTGATGAGGTGGTGGATATCGTCATCAAGGGTGGCTATGACTACTATATTTATGATCTGGTGCCATTAGGTCATGCCCTTTACTATCTGAGCATGGCCTCCGTCTATGATGCGTGGATCGATAAGATCGCCGGTCTCCGAGAACAGATGAGGGAATATGATCAGGCGGCGGCCGTGATACGGCGGGAAAAAGAATTGGATGAAGATGCCATCTTGAATGAACTTCTTTTTATCAAAGACCGGATCAATAAATCCTCAAGCATCCTGACAGATAAACAGAAAACAGCATTCTTTTTTGTCATAACCGCTGAGGAGATGATCATCAAGGACACCCTAAAAGCGGCAGAACTTTTTGCTAAGTTTGACGTTCCGTTAAGTGGTTATATCATCAACCGGGTTCTGCCTCTTGGATTGAAGGACCAAAATATTCCCGAATATTTGAAAAATCGTCTCACAATGGAGGAACATTACCTGAAGGTGATTGACACCACTTTTGGTAAACAGATTTTAGCATCTGTGCCTGAGATGGAGCGAGATGTCACAGGCCTTCCAATGATCGAAAAAATGGCCAAGGCCATGTTTGGAAATTTTTAATTAGTAAGCAGTAGGCAGAAAGCAGTAAGCAGAAAAAACCAATAGGCGGGAGTTTAAAAATGGACCAAATTACGATCAGTATGGGAAAATTCTTAAAAGATCACCCTCGTTTGAAATACATCTTTTTTGGAGGAAAGGGAGGAGTAGGAAAAACCGTTATGGCAGCGGCAGCAGCTCTTTGGTCAGCCAAACAGGGCAAGAAGACCTTGCTTGCATCGACCAATCCTGTCCATAGCCTTTCCAACCTCTTAGAAAAAGATGTCTTTGGAAAAGCAGCCATCGTCTGCGATGAAGAGAAATGCTACGCCTTTGAGATTGATACTCGGGATACGATCGAACGCTCCAAAAAAGAGATCCGCGAGAAGATTAACTGGTTTCTCAAATTTGCAGATATCACGACGAAGGCAGAAGATTTTATCGAATCAGCTACCATGAACCCTGCCTTCGAAGAGTCGGCTATGTTTGAAAATATGGTGGATATCATGTTCAAGGATGAATATGATTTTTACGTCTTCGATACTGCTCCCACAGCGAATGCGAGACGCCTTCTTGGAATGTCGAAGGTCTACTCCCTCTGGGTGGAGAAGATGCTGAAGAGCCGGGAGGAAGCAAAATCGTTGAGGGAGATACTCTCCTTCTCGAAAAAAGAAAAAAAAGACCCTCTCCTGGATTACCTATTAAGTTTCAAGGATAGAATGGGCAATGCCAAAAACCTCCTGACCGATGACGCCCTCACCGCCTTCTTTTTTGTGACACTACCTGAAAGCCTTCCCATCGCTGTTATCACCCGTTTCATCAATTGGTTCCATGAATTTGGAATTCCCGTAGGGGGTGTGGTGGTCAATGGATTGATTCAAAAGAGTCAGGTCGGAAAAGATACTGCGGAATTCGTCCTCAACCGAATCCAGATGCAAGATGAGCATATGGAAGAGATTTGGAAGATATTTGGAGACAGGGTGAGGGCGATTGTTCCTTTATTTGAGACAGAAGTGAAGGGAGCAAAGATGTTGAATCGAACGATTGAATATCTTTTTACACCCACGTCTGGTTAATATTTTGGCCTAAAGTTAACCCCCTTTTTTCTAAAGTTGCTGCCTTTTCATGTCAAAACATGACACTTTTCGTTCAAATCGTGAAAACTTTTCATATTTGGACAAACCCTTCGCTAAAGGGATAACAAGCTAATTAGCTGAATTCATAACTTGTTTTTAATATTTTTAAGTTTGGTATAAAAATTGCTAAAATAAACATAGTTTAACCTATTGTTATCATTTAATTTTTAAAGAGATAGGAAGAAAATGGTAGGTTTGTTTCAACTTTTACTCGCAGTTTTTGGGATCTATAGTGCTCTTCAATTCTCAGAAGAGCTGAAACTCACTATCCCTTTGGTTTGTCTTTTGGCGATGCTCCTCGTTAATCGATTTGAAAAAAAAACATCCGACAAAAAAACAGAACGGAAAAATTTTTTGCAATCAGAAATGGACAAAGCCTCCAAGAAAGAATCCATGGCAATCAAAGACCAGGATTTTTTTACCATCGATTCACTGCTCTGGCCCAAAAGTGAATTATTATTAATCGATGTCGTTCATTCGATTTTCAAGGATTTAGGGTTCAAGATATCTGCCGGGGTCAACTACCAATCCGTGGATCGCATTGTGAAAATTCCAGAGACCCAGATGGCCTTTGGAGTACAGATTCTGATGAGTGAAGGAGAGGTGGAGGGAAACCATCCCAAGATCAACCGGGCCTTACAGTTTGAGAAAGAAAAAAGGGAGAATGAAAAATCCTTGATTGTTGCGAGCACTCATATCCATCTTCCGCTTTCTGAAAGGAGCCAGGTGAGTCATATCTCCAAAGAACTGAGCCATTTCTTAAATCGGCACAATATGAGTTTGATAACCACTCATCACCTTTATGAGCTATGGCAGAAAGCAAAGGGGGGAGAGATTGATATTTTTGGATTCTTTGAAAGGGTCTATTCTCATTCAGGGGGTACCTTTTCATTAAAAGGGGCTACGAATTCTCATCCGCCTTTATTTGACCTACCTGTCCAATAAGTTTTCGAACCGATAAAACATTTCAATTTGAGAACTTTCGATTTTCTCGCCTCTCCGTTATAATATTATTAATGGAAGTCAAAGAAATATTTGCTAAGACCATTCTGACCAAGACAGCCATCTCTGGTTTTGATTACTGTATCAATCCGTATGTAGGATGCGGACATGGTTGTCGGTACTGTTATGCCAGTTTCATGAAGCGTTTCACCGGTCATCTGGAACCGTGGGGAGAGTTCATCGATGTTAAAGTGAACGCTCCTTACCTGCTGAGAAAACAGTTAAAGAGGGCAAAGCAAGGGGTCGTTGCCCTCAGTACAGTGACCGACCCCTATCAGCCTATCGAGAAGAAGTATCAACTGACTCGAAAATGTTTGGAAGCTCTTTTAGATTCTAAACATTCAGTAAATCTATTAACCCGTTCACCTCTTTGTCTGAGAGATATTGATCTATTTAAGCAGTTTAAAAGAATTGAAGTAGGCTTCTCCATTACAACTCATGACGAAGGGATCAAGAAGATTTTTGAACCCCATTCTCCCTCTATCCACTCTCGAGTGAAGGCATTGAGAGCCCTTCATCAAGAAAAGATTCAGACCTATGCTTTTATTGGTCCGATGCTTCCTTTAGATCCGAAGCCACTGGTGGCAATGCTGGATGGGTTGATTGACGAGGTGCTTATCGATCGAATGAATTACCCGAATAAGGTAAAGGCGATTTATCGCAAAGCCAAGTTGGATCGGTATTTGGAAGAGGATTATTTCCGTCTGGTTGGAACAGAGTTGAAGGAGCGTTTTGAGAAAAAGGGGATTCCTGTATCGATGATATTTTAATCCCCCATTTCCCCCCCTTTATTAAAGGGGGGTTGAGGAGGATTAAGGAGCGAGGTGAATCATGACGATCGGCAGATTTGGATTGAGAAGAAGAAATTACGACTTTCCACCCTTCAGGCCGCCCAGTGAGGCCAACAGCCTTCTTCTAAGAGTTACCCGAGGATGTCCCTGGAACCGATGTACCTTCTGTTCGATGTATAAAGGGATGAAGTTCGAGATCAGGGACCTCGAAGAGATTCTGGGAGATATCGAATTGGCAAAGGACCTTTATGGGAATAGGGTCAGGACAATTTTTATTGGAGATTCCAATAGTCTTGTGGCGAAGACCGAAATGTTGGTCAAAATATTAAACGCCTTATTTTCCTCCTTTCCCCATATCGAAAGGGTGACCAGTTATGCACGAGCCAAGACCATTGCCAAGAAACCTTTAGAGGATTTGATAAAAATATATCAAGCAGGTTTAACGAGACTCCATGTGGGTCTTGAGACCGGCGATCGAGACCTCCTCAAGAAGATTGAAAAAGGGGCGACTCCAGAAGAGATGATCGAAGGGGGAAGAAAAGCTAAAAAAGCCGGGTTTGAATATTCTTTATATGTTTTGTTAGGGGTTGGCGGTGAAGAAAAATGGGAACAACATGCCAGAGGGACAGCAGAGGTATTAAATCAAGTCGATCCCCATTTCATCCGTGTTCGGACTTTTATCCCCCAACCCAACTCTCCACTCTATGAGGCCATGGTGGAGGGCAGTTTCCAACCAGCTTCACCAGAAACGATATTAAAGGAAACAAAACTGCTTTTGGAAAAGCTTCAAGTAACCTCTCAATTTTTAAGTGACCATATCTCTAATCTTCTTCCCCTCCATGGAAAACTTCCCGAAGATAAGGAGAAAATGATTCAGATGCTTGAGGAGGCTTTAAAAGAGCTCAGAGAAAATGATTTATTGAGGGAAGAGATGGAGATGAGAAGGCACTTAACAAATCTTTAATAAAAATTTTAGTCTTTGGGTCAAGGAACCATTGTGTCACTAAGACGCTACGACGCAAAGACGCTAAGACTCAAAAACGCATTATTTGGAGCCACAGGTGGAACAGCTGGTGGCTGAGCAGCCTCCGCAGGAGGAACTGGCGGTGCTCTTAAACTTTCCACCGCTGGAGAAGGCAAAGGCAGACATCATCCGATGAACTTTTTTGCTCTTACACTTAGGACAGGCAATCTTTTCAGAGGTATTCAATACCAATTTTTCGAATTCGTTTTGACATTGCCTACAGTGATACTCATAAATAGGCATCTCACAGACTCCTTCTAAATTCATCGTAACATTTTCTGATTCGATCGACAAGAGAGCCTGCTTTTCTGGCACCCTTCAGACCCCTTTCTTCTTTCAACTCGGAAAAGATCTTATGACAAACCTCTTCGACTTTCCTCAAATATTCCTTTTTCAATTTTCCATTTAATTTGAGGGGAATCAACTTGGAAAAATAGGATAGGGACTTTGAATAGGCATTTCTATAATACTCATTCATCCCGAGGCTGAAGTTTAAGAGGAACCGGAGGTCATGGTTCTGGGGATCCATTTTTAGGGCTTTTAAAAAATAGTTTGAGGAGAGGTCGTAATGTTCACTCTGCAGATAGCTTTGACCGGCCAACTGATAGGCGTCTAAAAATCCTTTTTTGAACATCAGATCGAAAATCTCTTTCGCCTTTTTGGAACCATAAACCTTTTGGAGGAGAGTTAGATTTTCCAAGAGGAAGCGGACTAAGATTGTATTGTTAGCGCCCTCTTTAAAAAGATCGATGAGTTGTGCCATCGCATCTTGAAAAAGAGATCGAGTCTCCTCCATCCCTTCGACCACCCCCCGTTTAGTCTTCAGAATAATCCGTTCAAATTGTTGGAGGTAGTCCTTTTCATAGTCGGATTTCCCAACCTTTGATTTATATTGAAGATACTTGGGCCGATAGACTTCCATTTGATAAATATTCTCTCTCAACTTCATGGCTTCGTGGAAAATGGATCCGATCACCAAGTCGAGAAGCCCCTCATTTTTGTAAGCCGACTTTTTCCCTTTATTTCGAAAGAGGGAGTGACACTGTTCCTTTAAGTTGTAAAGGAGGCTTTGGCCTTTGTCATCAATCCAAACACCAATATCTGAAAAACGAAGACAACCCTCTTTGTATTTTTTAAAGATCTCCTGGAATGCGACCTCTGAGAGGAGAAGTCCCCGTACAATGTCTAATATATTTCTATCGTGTGTCACTTGGAATTTCTTTTCCATTTCATCACCCCCTGGTCGTATCCAATATACCAGGTTATCCCCTTTTTGTGAAGTTCCTAAATTTACCCCGTTAGAAATAATGGCCCGCTGCGCTGCAGCGGGATTAGATTTTAGAATAATTCCGGCGGGGTTTAATGCCCCGCTGGAATTTCTAACGGGGTTTCCTGAAAAATATTGACGCCACGGGTAAAAAAAAGTTATATAATATAATTAATTTTTGAAAGGAGGAGATTCTTATGGCAGTCAGGGTTGGGATTAATGGATTTGGAAGGATTGGTCGAAATGTCTTGCGAGCAGGTCTAAATAAGAAAGAGTTGGAATTTGTGGCGGTCAATGACCTCACCGATGCACAGACATTGGCCCATCTCTTGAAATACGATTCCGTCCACGGAAAATTTGGAGCACGGGTAGAAGCAAAAAAGGATGCGATCTCGATTGATGGAAAAGAGGTTAAGGTTTTCGCCCTCAAAGACCCGACTCAGCTCCCCTGGAAGGATTTGGGAGTGGATGTGGTGCTCGAAAGCACAGGGAGGTTTACGGATCGAGCAGGAGGGGCGAAACATTTGGAAGCCGGTGCTAAGAAAGTGATTATCTCTGCTCCGGCGAAAGATCCAGATGTTTCTTTGGTCTTGGGAGTCAATGAGAAGGTTTATGACCCTTCGAAACATCATATTCTCTCCATGGGGTCTTGTACGACGAACTGTCTCGCTCCTATTGCCAAAATATTGGTAGACGAGTTCGGGGTGGAATATGGTTTGATGACCACCATCCATGCCTATACCAATGATCAGGTGATTCTCGATTTCCCGCACAAGGATCTTCGCCGGGCCAGGGCAGCTGGAATGTCGATGATTCCAACCACCACAGGGGCTGCAACCGCTCTCGCTCTGGTCATCCCGGAATTGAAAGGGAAGATGGACGGGATGGCCATCCGGGTGCCTACACCGAATGTCTCTGTGGTCGATCTGGTAGCGGGGTTGAAAAAAGAGACGACAGTAGAAGAGATGAATAAGGTTTTAAAATCCTATGCAGAAGGGAAATTGAAAGGGATCTTGAGTTTTTGTGAGGAACCTCTCGTCTCTATTGACTTCAATGGTAATCCCCATTCTTCCATTGTGGATGGTCCATCAACGAAAGTGATGGGTGGAAAATTGGTGAAGATTATTTCTTGGTATGACAACGAATGGGGTTTTTCCAATCGAATGGTGGAATTGTTTCTGTATCTTTTTGGGAAAAAATAGTTCTATATCACTGACAAGTATGCCTCGTTGATTTTACAAAGCGATCGTTAAATGGATTACAAATGGTCACATGACGATAAGAATATCATGTGTTAGGGCAAAATGCCGGAATTTAAATTTAATAAGGTGTCGCTGTAAATTCCTCTCGGCACACCTGTCAGCGATATAGTTAGTGGTTGATCTGCAGTGAGGTGAACCGTGCCTATCCGAACCGTAGACCAGATTGAATTGAAGGGGAAAAGGGTGTTTCTTCGAGTCGATTTTAATGTTCCTCAAGACGAGAAGAATAACATTACCGATGATACTCGGATTCTCCTTTCCCTTCCAACCATTCGGTTTATCAGTGAAGCGGGTGGGAAGGTCATCCTTGCCTCTCATCTGGGAAGACCCAAGGGAAAGAAGGATCCCAAATTTAGTTTGGCCCCAGTTGCTGTAAGGTTGGCCCAACTCCTGGGGAAAAAAGTGGCCTTCGCCATGGATTGCATTGGGGAAGAGGTTCAGAAACAGATTGGAGGAATGGAAGAAGGGGAAATCCTTCTCCTGGAAAACCTCAGGTTTCATCCTGAGGAGGAGAAGGATGAAGAAGCTTTTTCAAAGGCCCTGGCCTCCCTTTGTGACGTTTATGTCAACGATGCCTTTGGGGCAGCTCATAGGGCTCATGCCTCCACAGAAGGAATGACACGATTTGTGAAGATCGTGGCAGCGGGTTTTTTAATGATGAAAGAGGTTGAGAGTCTGGAGAAGGCTCTCGTGAACCCACAAAAGCCTTATGTGGCGATTCTCGGCGGGGCAAAGGTTTCCGATAAGATAGGTGTGATCCAAAATCTTCTGGATAAGGTGACCACTCTCCTGATCGGGGGAGGGATGGCTTATACCTTCCTTAAAGCGGAGGGATTTCAGGTAGGAAAATCACTTGTTGAAGAGGACCAAATTGGATTCTCACTCAATCTCCTTGAAAAAGCGAAGGGGAAAATCAAGTTTCTTCTCCCTTCTGATCATATCGCTGCCGAGCGAATGGATATCCAAGCAAAGAGAGAGATTGTAAAAAACGATAAAATTCCTTCGGGCTGGGTTTGCTTGGATATCGGTCCGGAAACAGTGAAGACATTTTCAGAGGAGATCCAATCTGCCAAAACCATTGTATGGAATGGACCCATGGGGGTCTTTGAAATGGAGCCATTCAGTCAAGGTACTTTTGCCATTGCTAAAGCGATTGCCAACTCCTCAGCCTTCAGTATTGTGGGAGGAGGAGATTCTGTCGCAGCAGTGAACCAGGCAGGGGTGGCGGAAAGAATCAGTCATATTTCTACGGGTGGCGGAGCATCCCTCGAATTTCTCGAGGGAAAGAAGTTGCCAGGCATTGAGGCCCTGAGGAGGGAATAATGGGGAGATTACCTTTCATCGCGGGAAATTGGAAGATGAATAAAACGACTGGGGAAGCTATCGATCTCGTCAGAGAATTGAAAGCAGCCACTTCAGGAGTCAAGACAGTAGAAGTGGCTGTGGCCCCTCCTTTTACGGCGCTCTATGCTGTCCATAAGGAGCTTGAAGGTTCTCCCATTCGTCTTGCTGCTCAAAATCTTTACTGGGAGGAGAAGGGTGCCTTCACCGGCGAGGTCTCTTCGCTCATGCTCAAGGAAGTGGGCTGTCACTATGTCATCATCGGTCACTCTGAAAGACGGCAGTTTTTTGGAGAGACAGATGAGACAGTGAATCGAAGAATCAAGGCAGCACTGGCCCAGGGCTTGAAGGTAATCTTCTGCATGGGTGAGACTTTAAAGGAAAGGGAAGAGGGGAAGACCTTTTCAGTGATCGAGAGGCAGGTGGAAGGCGGATTGAAAGGGTTGGGCGATCAGGAAATGGAAAATATGGTGATTGCCTACGAACCCGTTTGGGCCATCGGAACAGGGAAGACAGCTACTCCTGAACAGGCTGAAGAGATGCATCGGTTCATCAGGGGAAAATTAGCAAAGCTCTATTCGCGCGAGGTCTCAGAAGAAATCCGGATCCAATACGGTGGGAGCGTGACCCCGGAAAACATCAAAGGACTGATGAACCAGCCGAATATCGATGGCGCATTGGTAGGAGGGGCGAGCCTGAAAGCAGAGTCCTTCTCCAAGATTGTCAGATTTAAAGAATTGTGATATAGATTTAAAAACTAAGAGAGGATTGGGTTCATGACTATTATCATTGTTGTGCATGTTTTAGTCTGTGTTGCGCTCATTTTGATCGTTCTTCTTCAAGCAGGAAAAGGGGCAGAGATGGGGGCTGCATTCGGAGGAGCGAGTCAGACGATTTTCGGGAGTGCCGGGGCGATGGGGTTTCTTACTAAACTGACCACTTTTGCTGCCGTCATCTTCATGATTACCTCACTTCTTCTAACTTTCTCTTCAACGAAAAAGGCTTCCACGATCATGAAGGAAAGGCCGGCTCCGATGGCTCCTGCAGCGCCCTCAGAAATGCCGGTTCAACCTCAGGCACCTGTACCTGAGCCGAAGAAATAGAGGTTTGGAAGTTTTCTCCATTTTGCCGAAGTGGTGGAATTGGTAGACACGCCATCTTGAGGGGGTGGTGGGTGATCCCCGTGGGGGTTCAAATCCCCCCTTCGGCACCATCAGATGACCCAAAAGAGGAGAGGTGGGAATACCCCTCCTCTTGTTATTTTAAAATAAAAAACGTAATGGGTTCTTCCATGGATGAAAATTCTCCTGAAGTGGTGACCGCCATTCAAGCAACCATCAAAGCATCAGCACTCTGTCAAAAAATAAGGAAGGATCTGGTAGGCGGGGAATCCATCCTAAAAAGTGATAGAAGCCCTGTGACGATTGCAGATTATGGGTCTCAGGCAATCATTTGTAAATTGATCAGAGAAAGATTTCCTCATGACACGATTATCGCTGAGGAGGATTCAAAGGAGTTAAGGAGACCGGATCATTCAAAAATCCTGGAACAGGTCACACACTTTGTCAATGTTTTCGTTCCAACTTCCTCTTCGAAGGAGGTGTGTTCTTGGATTGATTTTAGTTCCGATTCTGTCACGGATCGTTTTTGGGCTTTGGACCCCATTGATGGAACAAAAGGGTTTCTCAGAGGAGATCAGTATGCAATTGCCTTAACGCTCATTGAAAACGGTGTGGTGAAATTAGGCCTCTTAGCCTGCCCTAATCTCTATGTGGATATGACACAGCCTTTCGGGGAGAGAGGATGTATTTTTGTTGCATTGAAGGAAAAAGGTTCAGTCCAGATGGATATCAGCGGCGTGACCAAGCGGTCCCTCTCCGTTTCCAAAGTAAAAAATCCCTCCGAAGCAACCATTACAGAAAGCGTTGAACCAGATCATGCGGATCATCTTTTTCATCAACGTCTTGCCCAGAAATTGAATATTTCAAAACCCTCCCTTAGAATGGATAGCCAGGCAAAATATGGGATTTTAGCGAGAGGGGAAGTCACCCTTTATCTGAGAGTTCCATCCCCTTCTGAGCCAGGGTACAAGGAAAACATTTGGGACCATGCTGCAGGATCGATTATCGCAGAAGAGGCGGGAGGAAGGGTGACAGATGTTTTAGGACATCCGTTAGATTTTTCATGTGGAGTAAAGATGGTAAAGAATCACGGGATCTTGGTGAGCAATGGGATTTTACACGATGTGGTTCTAAAGGCCTTAGAGATGTGATAGAATCCCCGATTACTAACGGGCCATGCCTGCCTGGCAGTGAGGATGGACACGTGTAACGATAGAAAAGGAGGTTTTTGGTGGAGCGAAGTTTTTCGGAAGTCATTGAATCTGAAATCCCGAAAAACTCAGTCCTGATCTCGGTGGGCCTTCCGGGGAGTTGGAAAAGTCCAGTGACGGAGGAGATCGCAAGATTGAAGGGGTTTCAGATTCTTAGATCCGATATGATCCGGCTGGAAGTTTTAAAAGGTGAGGATATCTTCGACCATAAGGTGGCTTCTGACCCGAATAGGAGAAAAAGGGTTTATGAAGAGATGTTCAGACGGGCGGAGAATACATTGAAGACGACCCAGGATGGGTTGATTTTAGATGCCACTTTTTTCACCCAGGATTTGAGATCAAGGGCTGCCAAATTGGCTGAAAAGGCCAATCGTACCTTTGTGATTGCAGAATGTGCCTGCACAGAGGAGAAGTCCATTGAGCGGATTTTGAAAAGGACAAAAGAAAATTATGAGTCGAATGCATTGACCCAGGAGGCCTACTTAAATAATAAAGCCTCGTTTCAACCCATTGATACGGCAGATTTAAAAAAGCGGTTTAAGACGCTTCCGATCATCTACCTCACGATCGATACGGAATATGACACCCCTCCTGATTGGAAGATTAAAAAAATCGAAAAAAGATGACTCTTGACATCCCATCCCTCCAGAAAGCACTTCTCAATCCGGAGATTTATCCCGACCATCCCCGAGCCATAAAATTTATTGAGACCCATATCTCCCTTCTTTTCTTAACAGGAAATCATGTTTATAAGGTGAAAAAACCTGTGGATTTTGGCTTCCTGGATTTCACCTCTCTTGAAAAAAGGAAGTTTTTTTGTGAGCAAGAAGTCAAGCTGAATCGACGGCTATCCCCGGATATTTATCTGGGTGTTGTAAGGGTTACAAAAGAAGGCAATCGGATTTTATTGGGTGGCAAAGGAGAGTTAGTGGAGTATGCCGTTAAGATGAAACAGATTCCTGAAGAATTTCTGATGGATAAGTTGCTTGAGGAAAGACAAGTGACTCCTAACATGATTGAAGCCATTTCGGACAAATTGGTGAAATTCTATTTTGCAGCAGAGACCAATGATCTCATCAAAAGCTTTGCCAAACCGGAACGCGTGAAACAGGATACCGACGAGAACTTCGAACAGACAGAAAAATATATCAATGTGACAATTTCCAGGGAAGTTTACGAAGAGATAAAGAATAAGACCAACGATTTTTTTAGAACGAAGGAGAAAATTTTTCATCAGAGGATTGCCTCCAATCAAATTCGGGACTGCCATGGAGACCTTCGACTGGAACATATCTTCTGGGGGGATGAGATCTCCATTTTTGATTGCATTGAATTCAATGAGAGGTTCCGTTATACGGATGTGGCCGCGGACATCGCTTTTTTGGCTATGGATCTTGATTACCACGGCAGACGGGACCTCAGTGAACACCTCATCCGTGCCTTTATCGGGGAGTCAGGAGACCATGAATTAATTGAAGTGCTGGATTTCTACAAATGTTACCGATCCTATGTCCGCGGTAAGGTGGAGAGTTTCCGATTAGATGATCCCCATATCCCGGAAGAAGAAAAAAAGGAAGCATTGAAGAGGGCCCAAAAATATTTTAGCCTCGCCCACCGCTACGCCCAGAAGTTTTGAATCAACTCTTTCCCCCAAACCCCATTTTTTAATTGACTCCGTTGCGCAAATATTAGTACATTCTTCATGTCTTCTTGAGTTCCATCTGGACCAGTTTGTACATCCCCAATAAGATTTTCTAAAAATTCTTTATCGGAGGGTTGAATGGAGAATAGAAATAAGCTGGCAGCCCCTTGTGGGTTATACTGTGGTGTCTGTGCAATTTTGATAGCTCACAAGGGCAATAACATCAAATTTAAAGAGAGATTGACAACGGTTTATGGTGTCAATATAGAAGATATCCAGTGCGAGGGATGTCTCTCTGATAAATTATACAAATACTGCCAAACCTGTCCGATCAGGTCTTGTGCAGGCGAGAAAGCCATTGAGGGATGTCATCAATGTAATGATTTTCCTTGCAAGTTTATTGAGAATTTTCCACTTCCTGTCGGGAAAAAGGTAATCCTTCGTGCCATTCCAACCTGGAGGGAGTTGGGAACTGAAAGATGGATGGAAGAAGAGGAAAAACGCTATCATTGTCCTCATTGCGGTTATAAGTTATTCAGGGGAACGAAGAGGTGCCGAAATTGTCAACAACCCGTTGATGTGGATTGACAATGGAAAAAGCTTATCAACCTATTTTATCTTCATTGGTTGCGTCCATTGATAGAGGCAGAGTCCGGTGAAGAAGTTACTTGCCAATTCTCTGGGATAATTCTTCCCGCTTTAATAACAAGCTTAGCCCTTCGGTAATCCCTTGCACTCGCTTTCTATAAAGATTCAGAGTGGAAATTTAACTGCATGAGTGCTATCCTTTTTAAAGGAGGCTAAAAATGAATATTCAGGATTTAGAAAAGTTAATCAAGGGAAGGCGCTCGGTTAGACAATGGAAAAAGCAGGAAGTTCCAGAAGAGCTCTTAAGGAAAGCAGTAGAGTTAGCGACATGGGCTCCCAATGGAGGCAATTACCAAGGATGGCGGTTCGTCATTGTAAAGAAAAAAGAAACCATTGAAAAAATGGCAAATGCCGTACAGTCTATTGCGGATAAGATTGCTTCTTGGCCGGAGGCAATGTCGTGGCAAGAAGATGTTAATCGTTATCAGAAGAATGCCTCCTTGTTCAGAAATGCCCCGGTTTGCATAGGAGTTTTTAGTGGTGGTTATCAAAGTCCAATGGATAAGGTATTGGTTGCCCGGGAATCTTTTGACCGTGAGGCGAAGGAGATCCTCGGATTTCGAAGATCGGCTCCTACAGCGATCCAGAGTGGAGCCGCTGCCGTGACAACGATGCTTCTCGTTTTTCATCAAATGGGATTAGGTGCTGTCTGGTTAGTCTCACCCATTCAGGCTAAAAAAGAAATTGAAGCCATCTTAAAAGCCCCATCGAATATGAATCTCATCTGCCTGATCGCTGTGGGGTATCCTAATGAGTCGCCCCAGAGGGATAGAAAGCCTGTGGATCAGGTATTAGATTTTGTTTACTAATCCTGGCAGGTGTTACGGTTGAGGAGAGGGAGGATGAAGACGAAAACAATTCGACAATCCATCACTTTCAAGGCGAGCCCTCATGAAGTTTATGATGCACTGATGGATTCTCGCAAGCATGCTAAGTTCACGGGTGCTAAGGCAAGGATCAGTCGCAAGGTGGGTGGAAAGTTTACCCCATTAGAAATAATGCCCCGCTGCTCCCTCCGGGCCAGAGGCCCTCTGGGCCGGCGGCTGCAGCGGGGTTAGATTTTAGAATAATTCCGGCGGGGTTTAATGCCCCGCTGGAATTTCTAACGGGGTTTACTGCTTATGACGGATATATTGAGGGAGTTAACCTGAACCTTGTGCCAGACAAGAAAATCGTCCAGTCATGGCGCGGCAGTGACTGGCCGGAAGACCATTATTCCATGGCAACTTTCTCCCCGAAGAAATTCAAGAATGGTACACATCTCACCTTCACTCAGAGTGGGGTACCAGATCAATACTACTATGACATCAGTCAAGGCTGGCGTGATTACTACTGGAAACCTATGAAGGAGATGTTAGAGAAGGGAAGCTGAGTTCGGGTTGAAAAAGAGTGGTAGCTCATCTTAATGTATTACGCAAAACATTCCTCGAAGTGAAGGAGGAACTACGATGGTGAGAATGAGTACGATGCTCATTGGTATGATGCTGTTATCTTCTATTTTGGCTTTCAATGCCCACTCGCAGGAAACAAGGCGTTTGGGGTTAAATGCGACATTGCGTACCTTTGGAGAGGAAATAAAATATATACAGGAATTGGGTGTGGGTACCATCCGTGTGCCCTTACAATGGCAGTTGGTAAAGATACGTCCAGGTGAGTACGATTGGAGTGCCATCGATCGATTATTAAAAGTGGCCCAAATGAAACAAATCGAAGTTCTATTCACCATACGCACTACTTTTCGAGAGGAGACCAAAAAGCATAAACCCAAAAAGGGTGCTATTCAGACTGAGCATCAATCGTTGGATATGAAGGAGTGGGTCTATTTTGTGGAGACCCTGGCGAATCGCTATCGGGGGCAAGGAGTAAATTATGAAATCGAAAACGAAGTGAATGGGGAGGCTTTCTGGAAGGGGACATTAGAAGAATATTTGGAACTATTGAAAGCTGGTTATGATGTGATTAAGAAGGTTGACCCGAAAGCCAAAGTGCTTCCGTCTGCAATGGGGTGTGGTATTGTGCGAAATTTCCAAGGGGATACTGCAAAGTATGAAGCTTGGAAGTGGCATGACCGTTGGTTACAACCGATACTTTCTACTAAAAAATTTGATGTGGTGAACGTCCACGATTACTATTTCCCAAGCGATATCGTCGCAAACGGGCTTACTTTTCGTCGTTATCTGGAGCATATTCATGAATTAATGAAAAAATCAGGATTGGGAGACCGCCCCATTTGGATCACAGAGACAGGATATGTGAGCTCCCCGGCAGATGCCAGCGGTCGTATGGATAATGGTTCCTATGAAAAACAAGCCAAGTGGCTTACGGAGGCGTATCAGCAGGCGTTTGAATTTGGAGTAGAGAGGATCTACTGGTTGCTTCTTCGTGATCGAAAGGAACCTTACTTTGGTTCGATGGGGTTAGCAGACGCGAAAGGCAACCCCCGCCCCGCCTGGGATGCTTTGTATCAATTTAGGATGGGAAAAGAGGGAAAATAAAACTATCAAGATAATCTTCAAAGATGACTCTGTAAATTATCCCGTCACTTTATCCTTCGTTTTAATAATATCCAGGAAGATCTGAATCTGCTTTTCTACCTGCTTGGGTGCATAACTTCGAGAATCAGTGTGGTCCGCCTCAATCATCAGCCCAGGTTTTCCGGTCAGCCTGGTCACTTCCCGTTTAAGATCTAACTGACCCAGGGAGTAGGGTTTACAGCTTCGATTGGAATGCATGATAAATCCATGGGCTCCATACATTTCAATCAGGTTTGCGATTTTTCGTATTTTGTAGTCTAAGCCACGATTCAGATGAATCGTAGCATAGGCTCTGGCCAAACCATTCATCAAAGTTTGGGCCAGGTCAAGTTGATCCAGAGCCCAGGCCGAAGTATAGGTATCGGCGACCAGGACAGCTCCTTGGGAGGAGAGTATTTTGGAAAGGTTTCGAATATCGTACCAGATGGGAATGTTATCCCAGATAAGTCGTATTTCCTCTCGGGCGAAAGCCCCCACTCCCTTTTTTACTCTTTCTTCCATCTCTCTCTTGAGCTTTCTGTAATAACGGACTGCCCAGCGTGTTCCCCTTAAGGTGACAATAGGAGCCATGTGGATAAAAGCATCAAAGGCAGCTAAGGGTGCTGGATGGTGGCGGGGCATGTCAAGAATCTCTTTCCATAAAGTGATCGTTTCAAAAGAACGGGAACAGACCTCTTGAAAACGTTTCTCTGGAAACGGACGTTTAAGCTGGTTCTCGAGAAACATGATATATTCTTTCATCTGGTTCTGAACATAATTCAGAGTATGCTCTTGGATCTCATCATGTATAAAGGGAGTGTCAAAGAAAAAGACGGGCACATTGAAGGCTCGGGCTTGAATCTCATACCATTTGATGACCGTTCCACAGATATTGTTGCCACAAACTAAAAAGTCCGGCCTGGGAAGTTTTCCGATAGGGCCTTTGCCGGTAAAGGAAGATCCAATATCCGTGAGTGCATAAGAGCAGAGATCGTGGGAGTATCCTTTATGCTCCGCCGCCTCACAGAGAGAGGCTGACATCCGGAATGCTCCACACATCGCCCCATAATTTTCTGGATAAAATGGGAGGACTCCCATGGCATAGAGAGGTTCCACTGGCCCACCACTCGTAATCCATGCCACTTTTTTGCCAAACCAGTTTGGATGCTTCACCATAAAATAATAGGCGGTCATCAGCCGACGATAGGCAGCAGTGGACTTTATTTGCCTATACGGATTGTTTGAAAGTTGGTTCTCCATCGATCTTTCTTAACTCGGAGATAAAAGTTCAAATGTCAAAATCCAAATGCCAAATGAATACCCAATTCCAAATGTCAAATTTTTGAAATTTGAACTTTGACATTCTTTTGGCATTTGAGCTTTGACATTTGACATTGTCCTTCTAAAAGGGGCTGAGCATTTCCACAAAAGCCTGAACCCGAATCTTAAGTTGTCCAATAGAATAGGATGGATCTTCCACTTCAAGAAGCAGTGTTGGAATCCCTTTCGATTCAAGAGCCTGTTTCAAATCCGGATAGTCAAAAAAATGGGTTTCACAATATTTGTAAAGGAGGAAGATGACCCCCTTTGCCCCAGATTTTTGGACCTCTTTTAAAATGGTTTCTATATGGGCATAGACCCCTTGATGCTTGGTGGGGCAGAAAAAGGAGGTGAAGTAACGATGGGTGAGGCCCTCGATGGGATCGGTATCTTCCGGCACCATGAGACGGAGAAATCGCATTCCACTACAAAGATCATCCTGGACCACTATAGCACCAGCCTCTTCAATTAAAGAGAAATAGAAATCAGAGTGGGTCATATTCCCCGCAAGAAAAATAGGAACCAAATTACCGATATCGTCCCCTTTCTCTGGGAGAGCATTCCATAGTTCTTCAAGGAGTTCAAAATACCGTGCACGGTCCATGAGATAGCCTGCTCGAATGATCCGGGCAAAGTCACGGCCAGAGATTTGGGTATGCCATTTGGGCCTGTGGGTGTAAATCTCTTGGAGTTTTTCCCTTATACGATTAAAAAGCTGGATGGAGGCTTTGAGACTTTGAGGAGTAATTTTTCCCACGTTGGATTCCAGAAAGTTCTTGAATCGTTCCATCTCTGTTTTTAAGAATGTACGGGAGAGTTCAGAATCTAAGCGTGAGGGCATCATCAAGTTGAATTGGAGAAGAGTGCGTCTCTGAAGAGCCCAGATATCCGCAAGCCCTTGCATGGTGTCGCAGGTATGGCTGAAAATGATTCCCCTTAAGAAATCGAGCTCCCCCTGGAGTAAACTTTCAAGGGAAGATTTAACTAAATGGCAACAATTAGCGGGAAGATGGGCCTGGACGTGGGACATTTTGATGGGGGTGCCCATGAGACGAAAGGGAAGAGCACCCGCAGCATGAATGATCTCTTCCGGAACATAGGGACAGAAAAAACCGATTGGAGCGCGGTCCTTGGGGAGATGGGAAACTATCTCCCTATATCCTGTGGAAGTGATCGTTTCGAATTCTTTCAGTACTTTTAAGAAAGAAGTTTCTTTATCCATTAGGAGGACAGAAAATATCACCCATGTTGCTTAATTTGTAAATAGTCTAAATTCCTTGGATCCTAATTCTGTCATTCCCGTGTAAATGGGAATCCAAGCTTGGCCCGGTGAAGTCAGAGAACAAACACTAGATTCCTGCTTTTGCAGGAATGACAACACAAAATTTCATTGTTGATGGACGTCGAGCCTTTGATGAAATATGACTTAGGAATATAATCTAACCCAGATGAAAAATTATTTCAATATTCAGATTGAAAAGTGGAATCGGATCTGTTAAAAATAAAAATCTTCATCATAATTTAAATAAATTTTACATGACGGGTTCGTCACCCGCGAACCATGAAAATTGAATTTAGGACACAACGGTTAGGTGTCATTCCCGCAAAAGCGGGAATCCAGAATAAAAAACTAAATGCCTGGATTCCTTCTTTCGAAGGAATGACCATGGATGGTAAATTCTTAACCATTTTATTTTCTACGTAATTCGGGAGGGAAATGATGATTCGTTTTCATAAAAATGTTTGGATGCCCATCGTGCTCTTGATACTCTTTTTGATTGCTTTCCCGAATCAAATCTTTTCCAAAACGACCAAGGCTTCGAAGACACCTAAAACCTCCCAAAAGGCAAAGACTTCCCAGAAGACCGAGACGGCCCAGGCCACCCAGGCGATCTCAGGGGGCCTTCAATGTGATGCTCAATCTGCTGTTTTGATGGATGGTCTCACTGGCCAGGTTCTTTACGAACAAAATCCAGGTTTGAGAATTCCCCCTGCCAGTTTTGTTAAAGTCATGGCCCTCTATTTAGTCTATGATGCCATTCGTGCCGGACAAATTAAGATGGATGATATGGTGACAGTCAGTGAAAGAGCCTGGAGGATGCAAGGCTCGAAAATGTTCATTAAGGTTGGAGAGAGGGTGAAAGTGGAAGACTTGATAAAAGGGGTTGCCATCGCTTCAGGAAATGATGCCTGCATCGCCTTGGCTGAGCATTTGTCGGGGTCCGAAGAAACCTTCGTTTCAAAGATGAATGAAAAGGCAAAACTCCTGGGATTAAAGGACTCCCAATTTAAAAACTCCCATGGGATGCCTGGAGAGGATCAGTATACGACAGCCATGGATATGGCCATTTTGTCGAAACGTTATATCGGAGACCATCCGGAGGCACTCGTCCTCCATTCGACGGTCGAATTTGAATACAATGGGATTCGGCAGGGAAATCGAAATACCCTTCTCCAGAAGAATATTGGAGTAGATGGGCTGAAGACGGGTCATGTGGAGGAGTCAGGTTATCATCTGGCTGCCACAGCGAAGAGAAATGGCCAGAGAATGATTGCCGTGGTGATGGGTTGCGATAAAGTAAGGAAAAGGGCTCCTGAAGCACAAAAATTATTAGAATATGGTTTCAAGAATTTTTCTACAGTAGAGGCTGTTAAGAAAGATGCAACTTTTGGTCCTGTGAAGGTGAAGAGAGGAAAATTGAATCAGGTCATCCTCACCGCTGCAGAGGATGGTAGGGTGACTGTGGCAAAGGGAAAGGAGAATTTAGTTTCTGTTGTTCCACAATTACCACAGTTTATTGTTGCTCCCATTCAAAAAGGTCAGGTGGTCGCAAAAGTTGTTATTCAAAACGAAGGCAAGGTAGCGAAAGAAGTCAATCTCCTTGCGTCTTTGAGTGTGGAGAAGAGCTTAATCCCTCCCTGGCCAATCCTTGTCGGAATCGGTTGTGGACTTGCTATCATCATTGTCTTAGGGCTTTGGTGGTTCCGTCGGCCCAAACAGAAGAAGTTTTGATGGGGGAAAGGAATTACACAGGGAGAAATTTAAAAAATGGTTTCAAAACAGATTGTACAGTGAGAAAACGATATTGAGATTGCTCTAAATCAAATATGCGAACAATTGCTTAGCAGACACCCTCAATTGAGTGAAATGGTCCTGGTCGGGATCCGAACAGGAGGGGTCTTTTTAGCAGAGCGGTTAAGGCAGAAGATTGTTCAAAAAAGAGGGATCGATCTTCCGACGGGAATTATTGATATTACCCTCTATCGTGATGACTGGACCAGGCTGAGTCAAACGCCAGAAGTTAAGAAGACTGAAATTCATTTTTCGATCAAAGATAAGAATGTCCTTTTAGTTGACGATGTCCTCTTCACAGGGAGAACGATCCGTGCTGCCCTCGATGCTCTATTAGACTTGGGTAGGCCTCGCCGGATAGAATTAGCCGTATTAATCGATCGGGGCCACAGAGAATTGCCCATTTGTGCTGATTATATCGGGAAGACCTTAGAGATATCCAGGCAGGATTCGATTAATGTGGAACTAAAAGAGCTGGTAGGAATCGATCAAGTAGTCATGGAATACGGCAAATATCCCAACCATTAATATCAACGCATTAAATCCCTTCAAATATCAATTATCAAGTCTCCCCATTTGTCTCGACCTAAATTAGGTTGACAATCCTTTTGAAAAGTTATACATTAATCAGAAATTGTTAAACATAATAAAGGGAGGTTAGAAATTTATGGCAATTGTTAAAACCTTATCTAAAGGGCAAATCGTTATACCCGCTGGAATAAGAAAGAGATATCATATCGAGCCCGGGACGGAGATGCAGATTATGGAGTATGGTGGTATCATTTATCTCATCCCCCCCGTTGAAGATCCGATTAACGCAGCCGCTGGAATTCTCCCATCTAAACCTTCTCTCTCGGAGAAATTACTCAGGGAAAGGAAAAAGGAGTTCAAATAATGCCAAAGGGGCCATTTGTTTTTGACAGTTACGCTTTATTAAAGTTCTTTCAGAAGGAGAAGGGGTATGAAAAGATTGTTCATCTTTTGGAAGAAATAAAGAAATCAGGGGGAGTCCAATACATCAATGCGATTAATCTTGGTGAGATCATTTATTCAACAAAAAGGGAATTTGGTGACCAGAGAAAATTAGAAGTTCTCGCAAATATTGAAAGGCTAAAGTTTACAGTTTTGCCGGTCCCCAACGCCCTCATTTTCCAGGCCGCAGAATATAAGGGCCAATATGGTATCTCATATGCCGATTGTTTTGCCCTGGCTTCCGCAGTAGAACACAAGGCGATAATCGTCACGGGTGACCCAGAATTTAAAAAGGTGGAACATTTAATAGAAGTGGTTTGGGTATAACACGTTAAAAAAGGGGGACGTCCCATATTAATCGATCGGGGCCACAGAGAATTACCCATTTGTGCTGATTATATTGGGAAGACCTTAGAGATATCCCGGCAGGATTCTATCAATGTGGAACTGAAGGAGTTGGCAGGTGTCGATCAAGTAGTCATGGAATACGGTAAATATCCTGATAATAAGAAATCCAATTTTCAACGTTCAAAATCCAAAGTGGCGATCTAATGCAAATTTTTTTTAACGCTATGCTCTCTGCGCTATGCGCTTTGCGTTTTTAATCCTTGATTGGAGTATCTTCTTCATCCCACCTCAAGGTATTCTGCTTCTGATTCTTAAATAGTAAGAGCTCCCTTTAAACTTTATCTTTAGGCTTCCCGCCGCAAAATCAAAATAGCAAGACTGGTCGAAGTGTCAATAAACAAGTCTGACGGTTGGAAATTGCTATAAGATTAAATTTTTGGTATAAATAGGTCAACTTCCGGGGGTGATTGAAACAGGGGGTGAAAGAATTTAAGATCGGAGTCAAAAACGAACCTCACAGAAGCCAGCTTTTTTGCGATGGGGAAGGAACAAAAACTGAAATGATTGAGTTTAAAAATTGGTTGGCCTCGTCTGGGAGAACGGGGAAAAAGTAATAAGGAGAGATCCGAATGAAGAGATTTTACGTTTATATTGATGCCTCTGTCATTGGTGGTTGCGAAGATAGCGAATTTGCCGAAGCGACCCTTGCTTTGTGGCAACTGTTCATCCGGGGAGTCTACATAATGGTTCTCTCGGAGCATACGTTGCGGGAGCTTCAAGGGGCGCCTCAAAGCGTCCGGAATCGCCTCCTTGAAATACCTGAGGCCCATCAGATCATCCTTTCGGATACGCCTGAAGCGGATACGCTTGCAGAGGCGTATCTATCCCACGGTATTGTAGGCCCGGGCAGTCGATCAGATGCTCTTCATGTGGCATTGGCAACAATTGGCCGTGTTGATGTTCTCGTCAGTTGGAATTTCAGGCATATTGTCAATCTTGGTAGAATTCGATTGTTCAATGCTGTAAATTTAGAACAGGGTTATGGTTTGATCGAAATTCGTACTCCGAAGGAGGTGTTATCCGGTGAAAAAGACGTTTGATGCGGTAGCTTGGATGCGAAAGCGACGGGAAGAAATTGACAAGGAGGACCAGGGACTTTCCTGGGAAGAGAAACATGAAAAAACCCGGAAGCTTCTCGAAAAGGATCCCCTTTGGGAAAGTCTGAGGAAGCGCTTGGTTGAGCCAACATCGGTTCCGTTTGGGAAGACCAAGGCCCATAAACAGAAAGTTACCGAAAGACATCCCGATTGAGCCTTTCATTTAATCCCCTTTGATGGTCTTCCCGGTGATCTTCGGTCAACTTCTTCCGGATCTTAACCTGCCGTCCTTGCCCAATCAGCTCCCCCCATGGTGGTGACCTTTCCTTCAAGAGGGAATGCTTGATAACTGTCCTTTTTGAGCTGTCGTTTTCTTTCTGGTGCTTTTCGTCTGCCGCTTCCTGCTTACTGCTCGCCCTCCGAAGCTTCAGCGTAGGAGGGCTTTCTCCCTATCTCCTCATTACCCCATCTCCCGATTATCTTCTTGCAGTCTCCAGCCATTTCGTCCTCTTAGTCTAAGGTCTGAAGTCCAGTGCCTGAAATGCGGGTGGAACCATCCTGAAATTGCTATAATGTTTGGTTTTTGGTATAAATAGGTCAACTTTCGGGGTGATTCACACAAAAAAGTTTGGATTAGTTGGAGCGCGTCTTCAAAAAGAAAAGGCCTTTTTTACTTGGCTCCAAGATTGAGGGGCTGTAATCCTATCGAAATATTGAAAAAGGGAGAGTTACATGCCGGCGATTGCATCTCTTGAAGATTTAAAAGCTGCCCAGAAAGGTCTTTGTTATTCTATGAAGGTTTGCCTCAAGCGAAGCGATCCTCAAGTGAAACGCTCCTCAAGCGATAGCGATCCTTGAGCGTAGCGATCACTTAGAGATGGCGCCGTATTGGATGGAAAAATGTCTGTAAGTTATGGGTTGAGAGAGGACCCCGGAACAATTGAAAGGTGAGGGTGGATGAGGTTTCTGAAAGGGAAAATAAGTGACAGAATTCAACTACGTCCCCCGAATCTTCCGAATCTTCAAATGTCAAACATTTTTTAATCGGGGGTTCGGGAAGGGGGAATTTTGCAACAGGCCGTTGCAAGATTGGTATCACCTTTAAGAGGGAGGCAGTCCGTTGTCCTGGCGACAGGAGAGGGAAAAGTGCCACAGCCTGTGGCAAAAATTGGCTATCGGGAAATTGTGCAACAGCTTGCTGCCCTAATGTTTTGGGGATGTTTTCTCCACCTTCTGAAAAGGAGCTGGTCGGGATATCTGGCTATGTCACCAGGTTGACAGAATCCCTTCCAAAGAAGCTTAAGGGATTATTGCCCAGTCCAGAAGAGATCGAAGCTGAATTAACCAGAAAGGACGGGGAAAGCAGGGGAGGTTAGCGTTACGATATTTGGATGGCCTCCACGAGAGCGCTGAACAGGTGCTGAAAGTATGGTACATAAAGGAAAGGAGATAAGAATGGGAGCATTTAATAAATATTTACAGGCAGAAGTCAGGCAAATTAGCCAACGTGAACGGCTCTCAGCAGACAAAGCTTTCCTCTTTTGGTTTGCAATCAACGTTCTTGATTTGTCTGAAGGTGATGCCCGTGAAGCAATATCTATAGAGGGATCCAATGATAAGGGCATTGATATTTTTTGGGTGGATGATGATGAAGGACGGATCGTCATTGCTCAAGGCAAGTATTCAGGAAAACTCACATCACAACCCAAAATATCACATATCACGAAACTCGAGAGTAGCCTTAACTGGCTTTCAAATCCTGAAGCATTGCGTCGTGACGGTAAAGCCGATTTGGCTCAGGCTGCCGATGATTATATCGAGGCAGTAAAGCAAGGCTATGGTGTAGAGTTATGGTTCGTTTACACTGGGTCAAAATGTCCGAATATCGATAAGCATATTAGCGTTTATAACCAGAACAGGGATAATATTGAGAGGCGGCGAACATTCAGACATTACCATATAGACCTTTTGCAGGCTACTTGGGAGGAACTCGAAGGTGCATCTCGCCGTATCGACTCAGACGAGATCGCTATAGTTGGTAACAATGTGTTTCCTTTTGAAGGGGCATTTGGAAAGGCCATGGTAGCTACGGTTCAAGGAAGTGAGATTGTCCGACTTCACGAAAAATATGAGGAACGTCTCTTTGACAGAAACGTCAGATTGTTCCTAGGCGTAAGAAAAGGTTCGGTTAATGCTGGAATTGCAGAGACATTGCGTAACAAATCAGAGTGTGGGAATTTTTGGGCATACAACAACGGGATTACCATTGTCTGTGACGATTTCTCGCCTAATGGGACAAAAGTCAAACTTACTAACTTCAGTATTGTGAACGGTTGTCAGACTGCTGTATCTCTAGCGCAATCGAAAAAAAATAATGTAAGCGATGTGGCAGTTCTCGTGAGATTCATTGCTGCCCCAGCAGGAATCGTGGACGATATTATTAGGTATACTAATTCTCAAAACCCGATACGAACATGGGATATTGCATCACAGGACCGAACCCAACGCAGATTGCAGGCCGGTTTCGAAAAGCTGTCCAAACCCTTTATTTATTTAACTCGCCGCGGAGCTCGCCCGAAAACTGATCTTAACAAATATAGAGAAGGAAGCAAACTCAGGCAAATAAGAGTGGATATCATGGGTCAATATGCTGCAGCTTTCAGAGATAAACCTGTCTTAGCATACAAGCATAAGGCATTCATTTTTTCACGATACCACGATGAAGTTTTCCCGCCAGATGTCAGGGTTGAGGAGGTTCTGTTTGAATGGATATGCGGTGATGTTGTAAAAGAAGTAGTTCAGGAGGCAATGGGATCAAAGAAAGAAACTGAACTGCGCATCTTAAAGAAAGGAGGAACTCTTTTTGTGCTCGCAGCAATGTCTAGAATCCTTTCTTTGCGCAACGGTGCAACATACTTAAGCAATTGTTCAGAATCCCCTATACTTGGCAAAGCAACGCTTTCTCGCATTCGGAAATATGGGGAGTATGCTAGACATATGTATGTTCAAGCCGTAATGGATCAGAATGAACTTGAAAAGGCAGAATTAGCGACCTTGGTAAGACAACCTGATTTCTATAATAAAGTTATTGCTAGGGTAGAGCGACAATATGAAAAGGATGCTCGTGCAAGTGAATGGCTCAAAGAAGCACTTCCTCCTATTAACCTAAAGGGTAATTAATGATGGATACAGAACATTTGGCGAATATAGGACTATCAGTCCATATTTGCTACCAGCTCAAGTCATATGAGGCAATGTTCCTTTCTGATTGACATATTTCGCTGCTAAATTTTCAGTCGGTAAGACAGCTATGGCTACCACAAATGTTCAACCTGACTGAAGGCTAAGGGAGTTTGAAAATCGACATGGTCAACAAAACAAAGCTCGAACTGACCTGGATTGGGAAGGAGAACCGGCCACGGCTGGAGCCGCGCATCCTTCTTGAAGACCCGGAAAGATCTTATCACGCCCCACACCGAGTCACAGACCACGATATATTCGACAACCGCCTTATCTTTGGAGATAATCTCCTCGCCCTCAAGGCGCTGGAGCAGGAGTTTACAGGGAAGATCAAGTGCATCTTTATCGATCCACCATACAACACTGGAAGCGCGTTCGAACATTACGACGATGGTCTTGAACATTCAATCTGGCTGTCCTTAATGCGCGACCGCTTGGAACTACTGGGAAAACTCTTGTCTCCGCAAGGATCACTTTGGATAACTATCGATGATAATGAATGCCACTATTTAAAAGTACTCTGTGATGAGACCTTCGGACGCAACAACTTTGTAGCAAACATTGTTTGGCAAAAAAGAACCTCACCAGATATGCGGGCCGTTCTTGGTGCCGGACATGATCACATTCTTGTGTATGCACACGATCTTTCCACGTTTAAACAGACGGTCAAGAAACTGCCAAAGACTGAAAAACAAAAGACTTCCTACAAAAATCCGGATAATGACCCTCGGGGACCCTGGGTGTCAGCGGATTATACTGCACAGGGGTATCGTCCAAACCAAATGTACAAAATTATTACGCCGGCAGGAAAGGAGTACGCACCCCCAGAGGGTTACTGTTGGAAGAATATCGAATCCGTTTTTTTGCAGCTCGTTAAGGAGGGTCGGATCTGGTTCGGGAAAGATGGCAAAGGGATACCCAGGCGCAAGACATATCTTAATGAATCAGAGGGCCAGGCTGCATGGTCTTGGTGGCCGAATGCAGAAGTAGGGCACACACAGGAAGCGAAGAAGGAAATACTTGAACTATTCGGGTCATCAGACCCGTTTGATACACCCAAGCCAGAAAGACTTCTCGAAAGGGTTATTTTTCTCGCTTCAAACCCTGATGACTGGGTTCTTGACTCCTTCGCCGGTTCGGGAACAACTGGTGCTGTGGCACATAAGAATGGGCGGCGGTGGATCATGGTTGAGTTGGGGGAACACTGCCACACGCACATTATCCCCCGTATGAAGAAAGTTATTGATGGCACGGACAATAGCGGGATCACAGAGGCCGTCGGCTGGAAAGGGGGTGGCGGGTTCCGGTACTACCGGTTGGCTCCTTCGCTGCTCGAGAAAGACCAATTTAGCAACTGGATCATCAACAAGAAGTATAATGCCACTATGCTCGCCGAGGCTATCTGCAAGCTGGAGGGTTTCACCTATGCTCCAAGCGACGAAGTCTACTGGCAGCACGGCCATTCAACTGAAAATGATTTCATCTATGTGACCACGCAGACGCTCACCCGTGAGCAGTTCCAGAGACTCTCGGATGAGGTGGGCGAGGCCAGGAGCTTGCTTGTCATGTGCGGCGCTTTCCGTGTAAAGAACCTTGATGATTTCCCTAATCTTACCGTTAAGAAGATCCCGAAGGCCGTGATGAGCCGTTGTGAATGGGGAAAAGACGACTACAGCCTTGAGATTAAGAACCTTCAGGTCAGGGAAATGGAACCGGTTGAAGATCAATCTGAATTGCCTAGCGCCAGAGGCAAGCCCGATCATAATCCAAAGCAGGCTACTCTTTTTGACCTGGCCGGAGGGAAAGGCGGTAAGAGAAATGACTGATCACCTTCCAGAAAAACGGAAACCCTCTTCAGAGATTCTATTCTACCAAACCGAAGACGGCAGGAGCCGGATTGAAGTAAGGCTGGATGAAAAAACCGTCTGGCTCTCTCAAAGATTACTTGCGGAACTTTTCCAGAAAGATGTACGCACTATTAACGAGCATATACAAAATATTTACGAGGAGGGGGAACTGGCTCCTGAGGCAACTATCCGGAAATTCCGGATAGTTCAAACCGAAGGGAAACGCGAAGTTGAGAGGATCGTTGATTTTTACAATCTGGACGTCATTATCGCTGTCGGCTACCGTGTGAAGTCTCATCGTGGCACGCAGTTCCGAAGGTGGGCGACCGAACGGTTGCGGGAGTATCTGGTCAAGGGCTTTACGATGGACGACGAGCGGCTCAAGGAGGGCCGGAACATAGGGGCAGATTACTTTGATGAACTACTTGAGCGCATTCGTGACATCCGTGCATCCGAAAAACGCTTCTACCAGAAAATCAGGGACATCTATAAATTGGCGATTGACTACGACGCCGAGGCGGAAGAAACAAAGGAGTTCTTCCAGATCGTACAGAACAAACTTCACTGGGCCATTACCGGTAAGACGGCAGCGGAGTTGATTGCGGAACGCGCGGATTCTTCCAAAGCGAACATGGGGCTGACGAGCTGGAAAGGGTCCAAAGTTCGCAGGACCGATGTCGCTGTTGCCAAGAATTACCTGAGCATCGAGGAAATTGGTCAACTTAATAGGATCGTCGTCATGTATCTTGATTATGCGGAGGATCAGGCCCGTCGCCGGAAACCCCTTTACATGTGTGATTGGCGTGAAAAAATTGACGCTTTTCTCAAATTCAACGAACGCGCTATTCTTAAAGATGCGGGGAAGGCGTCAATGGAGGTAGCCAAGGCCCTGGCACTGGAGGAATATCAGAAATTCAACCGGCACCGCCTTGTTGAAGAAGCGGCGAAGGAAGAAGAGGAGTTTGAAAAGATGGCGAAGCAACTTGAGCGAAAAGGCCGGAGGAAAAAGAGATGAACGGCTCGCACGTCAACACGATCTCCAATCGCCTTAGCCTCCGCACGCCTCAACGTATATCGCTGGAGATTCTCGCCAGGGTTTGCGATATCATCCCGCTTGAGAAAAATGGCGACCTCGTACAGGCTCTCAATATGATCCAATTCGAATTCCCGTCGGTCTCAGACTTTGAGCGCGATTTCCCATCACTTTGCTTTGCACTGGCAACGGGTGTGGGCAAGACGCGTCTCATGGGGGCCTTCATTTCATACCTCTTCAAGACCAGGAATATCCGCCATTTCTTCGTGCTCGCGCCAAATCTCACTATTTACAATAAGCTCACCACAGATTTTACTCCCAATACGCCTAAATATGTCTTCCAGGGCGTGGCGGAGTTCGCTGTTACACCACCGGAGATTATCACGGGCGACAATTACGAGACCGGTCGCGGTATCCGACAAAAGGATTACCTGCCAGGCATAGAATGGGAAACCCCAATTCATATCAACATCTTTAATATCTCCAAGATCACCAGCACAGAGACACCAAAAGGAGCCATCAAGAGCAACATCCCTCGTTTCCGAAGGCTCCAGGAATACATTGGCCAGAGCTATTTTGAATATCTTTCAAATCTGGACGATTTGGTGCTCCTGATGGACGAATCACACCGCTACCGGGCATCAGCGGGGATGAAGGCCATCAGTGAGCTTAAACCAATCCTTGGCCTTGAGCTTACGGCAACACCTCAGGTGGAAAAGGGCGGTACGCAGGAGGCATTCAGGAACGTCATATACAGTTACCCCCTTTCTGATGCAATGTCAGACGGGTTTGTCAAAGAACCCGCTGTTGCCACCCGTGAAAACTTTGATGTCCGCAACTACGATGATGCCGGATTGGAAAGATTGAAATTGGAGGATGGAGTACGTATCCATGAGAACACCAAAGTTGAACTGGAAATTTACGCCCGGGAGAATGGCAAACCCATCGTGAAACCCTTCCTCTTGGTCATTGCGCGGGATACGGAACACGCCAATTCTATCATGAAGATGATCGAAGAGGAAACATTCTTTGATGGCCGGTACAAGGGTAAGGTCATTCAAGTCCATTCCAAGCAAAGCGGGGAGGAGAGGGATGAAACCATCGAACAGCTCATCAACGTGGAGAAGCCGGAAAACCCCACCGAAATCGTCATTCACGTCAACATGCTGAAAGAAGGATGGGACGTTACAAATCTCTATACCATCGTCCCGCTCCGGGCTGCAAACTCGAAGACACTTGTAGAGCAGTCCATTGGGCGGGGGCTTCGCCTCCCGTATGGAAAGAGGACAGAAGTGGGTGCTGTTGACCGGCTGACCATCGTCTCGCACGACAAGTTCCAGGAGATTGTTGACTATGCAAACAGCCCGGATTCAATCATCCGGGGAGGATTGAAGGTTATCCACATCACTGACGAGCGAAACAAGGTTTATGTGGCTGAGCCCGAAATCATGAGTCGAGTTTCGGAGGGCTTATCTACCTACGGCGGACCAGACCGCGCGGGAAAACAGGCAATGCTCTTTGAGAACCCGAAGGAGCAGGAGGCGGCCAAGGCTACACTTGAAGTTATCCGAAGAGAGTTTGAGCGGTTGCCACGTTCCACTGACCTGGCGAAGCCAGAAATTCAACAGCAGATAATCGAAAAGGTCACGGAGATCATCACCCCGGTCCAGAAGGAACTGGAAGGGATCGGTGAAAAGGTGGATGTGGCCAAGGTGGTCGCCTCAACCATCACCCTTCGCAATGAGCTTTCTATTGACATCCCACGCATCATCGTTCAGCCCGTCGGCGATGTAACTCGGGGGTACCGGGAATTCAATCTTGATCTATCCTCCATACGTCTCTTGCCAGTGGATAATGAGATTCTTATCCAGGAACTCCACCGGCGGGAGCAACACCGGCTGATGAGCGGTACCGGCATCTTACCGGAAGAACGGCTCGAAGACTACCTTGTCCGGGGTCTCATCGACTTCAACGATATCTGTTACGACGATCATGCGGAATTACTCTATAAACTGACCGGGCAGGTTGTGGCCCACCTTCGGTCCTACTTCAACAGCGAGGACGAGGTGGTCAATGTCCTCCAATACCATCAGCAGGCATTGGTGAACCTGATCCATGCGCAGATGCAGGACCATTACGAGGAAAAGGCGGCCTCCTATGAGGCACACATAAGTAAAGGGTTTACGACACTTCATCCCAATAACTATTCCGCCCCTGCCGGGGAAAGCGAGCGGGACTTCCGTGCGCCAGTGTCTGATAAACATGACATCCGCAAGATGCTTTTTAGCGGGTTTAGAAAATGTTTATACCGGGTCCAGAAGTTTGACTCGGATTCAGAACGTCGTTTTACCGTCATCCTTGAGAACGACAGGGAAGTGATGAAGTGGTTCAAGCCAGCTAAAGGAAACTTCCAGATTCACTACACGAGCGATGCATCCTACGAACCGGACTTTGTAGTGGAAACAAAATCGACCAAGTTCCTGTGTGAAGCGAAGAGCGCTGCCGAGATGACAGACAAAGAAGTTCAGGCCAAGGCCATGGCCGCCCTGGAATGGTGCAAAAACGCAACAGCTCATGAGAAGAAACACGGTGGGAAACCCTGGTTATATCTGCTTGTTCCGCATGACATCATCTCAGACAACAAGACATTGCAAGGATTGGCTGCGAGCTGTACATATAATGGGTAAGATAAGTATAAAAGCCTGTGGGGTCAGACTTGGGATATTGCGATTTGGTGTCATCCATAAAAAAGGTGGCCCATCCAAATGCGGATTTCGGATTGCGAATTGCGGAATTGAAAACTAAAAACAGCATGGGGCGTAGCGTCTTGTAAAGATCAAAGGTCAAAGCTGAAAGCTAACAGCTGAAACATGATAGCTCAAAGCTGAAATTTCAATACAGGACAGACACTTCTGACTTCATTTTGCAGTTAAGAGCTCCATCCCCTCTGACTGAATTTTTCAGTCAAGAGCATGAAAAAGAAATAACGGGGTGGCATCAGACTTGATTATTGACAATCTAAAATTTTATTTCCTCGGCGAAACCTTTCGCGTCCTAAAGGATAAGGAAGAGCGAGAGTTCGGTGAATAACGCACCCCCCGTCTGGTATTGGAGGCCTGGGATAGGTTAAGATAATAAAATAAGGAGGAAGTTATAATTGAAGTTAGAGGTCCCTTATTTTAAGCAGGAAAAGTCTACTACTTGTGGACCGGCTTGCATTCGAATGGTTTTAGAATATAATGGGATTCGACTATCTGAAAAAGAACTGGAAGATATTTTTTAAACAAGTTGGCTTGGTAATACTTGTGAAGAACTTGCCTCTGGAGTTGAAAAACTTGGATTTTTGTCAGAAGTAGTAGAAAATTTTACCCTGCAGAGCCTTGAAGAAACATTAAATAGGGGAATACCAATTATAGCTTTATTAGACCCCGCTGTGCTTTATGGAGGTTTACCCCGTTAGAAATAATGCCCCGCTGCTCCCTCCGGGCCAGAGGCCCTCTGGGCCGCCGGCTGCAGCGGGGTTAGATTTTAGAATAATTCCGGCGGGGTTTAATGCCCCGCTGGAATTTCTAACGGGGTTTACAGGGTTTTGGGCATTTTGTGATAATTATTGGATTAGAACAAAATTTAATTTATTACCATGATCCTGACATGGGGATAGAATTAGCAAAAGATGTTCAATTGTTTTTCACTGCCTGGGAAAAATTTTCATTGAAAGGGGTAACGATATGGAAATCTACGAAAAAGTAAAAAGATATTTGTACGAAAATATCGGTCATCTAACCGCCCCAGGAACACCGCGATTTGATTTGAAAACTGAGATATGGAAGGTGCCGGTTTTGTGCAAAACGGAAAGGGGGGTATTAATCGTGGGAGAATTTACCCTTGATAAAAAGGGGGAATTTATAAATATCCCTACCAAACAGGAAATGTTAAAAACTGTGGAAATAGAGATCTCAAAACTTCCGTTTCTGGTTTATGGTGACAGAAAAGATCTTGAAGCGAAAGATATTAAACCTGTTACAATTTAACCTCGGAAGCCCCTAAGAAATGGGAAGACGAAAAACAAAGACATCCTGACACATCCCATCGATGAATTATGTTCTTCCTCACTCAAAAGATTTGTATGGCCCAAATTTCCCCGGCGGAACCTTCCGCGTCCTAAAGGAAAAGGAAGAGAAGCAGTACGGTGAATACCGCACCCGCCGCTTGGTTTTGGAGGCATAGACGGAAGGGACGTTGTTGAAAATTGACACTTATCTCTTCCATGTGACCAATCTCTGAGTTTTGCCCATGAGAATACTGGAGCGCACGGCCGCATTTGAACCGTCAACCCGCCAATTATAAATAGATCACTTCAAAGATCAGGCGAAAGAATTGATGGAAATCAGATCATCTTCCCAACGATAGAATCCAAGGCTCCGAAGGGACAAAAAAGACAAAGTGACAATTGGAGATTTTGGTTGACTTCTGACGCAGGGTAATGTTAGTTTGGAGGGACTAAAAAAAGGGGTGGAAAATGGCTTCGGATGAATTGAAGATTGTCTTGGAAGATGTGAAGGAAAAGTTCGATACGGTAATAGAGGGTATTAATATGGTTAGGGAGACCTTGGAACGTCACAAAGAGGAGAACCAAAGGGAGCATGAGGAATTTAAGAAGACGATATTAGGAGTTCAGGTTGATGTGTCCGTACTAAAGACCGATGTAGCAATCCTAAAGACCGATGTAGCAATCCTAAAGACCGATGTAGCAATCCTGAAGACCGATGTCTCCGAGATTAGGAAAGATCTGAATGACCACCGGGATAATACCGAGCTCCATGCAGGGGAAAGGAGGAAAAAGGCTTAATCGAAATAACCCGCCAATCAAGAATATTTTTTACAAGATAAACTATTTACCCCGTTAGAAATAATGCCCCGCTGCTCTGCAGCGGGGTCAGATTTTAGAATAATTCCGGCGGGGTTTAATGCCCCGCTGGAATTTCTAACGGGGTTTACCTACCAGAAGCCCAAGGACAAAAGCGGCCACCCTCAATATCCCTTGTAACTCCCAATTCGACTTGGATTTTCCAGCCTCGGCCAACTTCAACGCGCGATCGGTGAGTTCCTTTTTCTTTCTCAAAAGCAGTCCGGTAGACATTTCTCAGAAAACACGTGTCCGTGTCCGTGTTTCGTGTCCGTAAACCAGGTTTTGTTAGTTAGAAAATAGGTTTCAAATCCCCCCAACCCCCCTTTTCTAAAGGGGGGCAAGGGAGGGATTACGTATTTTCATTGTTCGAGGGTGACGTGCCCGCCCAGGGTGTGAGGCCTTGAAATGTGAATTATCGCTTTGCAATAGGTCTTAGGGGACTTAAGTTATTAAAATTTCTTAAGAACAGAATTTCTTACTTGACACGCCCAGAACGTCTGAAGACAATCCACCTATTGACAGCGTTTTTCTATTTGATATAATTGGATTGGTTATAACAATTGATATAAGGAGGGGCTAAAATGTACAAGACAATTTCTGCTCTCAAAGCCAGGCAAAATCTTGGCCAGGTGATGAATGAGGTGGCGCTCAAGGGAGACGATTATATCATTGAGCGGGCCGGGAAACCTCTTGTGGCAGTGATCCCTATAGAAAAATATCAGTCCCTTCAGCAGGAATGGGATGAATTCTTTGAAAGCGTAAGCGCAATGAGCGCTAACATTAAAGAGGAAGACTATGAAGTCGTAAACAGGCTCGTTGATGAAGGGGTACGCGCTTATAGAAAACCAAAAGCCAAAAAACGATGATCAGAGTTGTTTTGGACGCCAACATCTTTGTCAGCACGGTACTGAAATCCCATTCCAACCCGGCTAAAGTTTTTCAACTGGCAAAAGAGGGTAAAGTAACCCTAATTTCATCAAAGGACATCTTCTCGGAAGTCAAGACTGTGCTCTTGTATGCCAAACTCCGGAAACTCCACCGCCGCACGCCAAAAGAGATTGACGAATTTGTTAAAAGAGCAACCCGGGTTAGTTTTATTGTCCCGGGCACAACAAAGATCCACGAGATCAAAGATGATCCAGCGGACAACAAATACCTGTCTGCCGCTATCGAAGGAAAAGCAGACTTTATTGTTTCCGGAGATCATCATCTCAAAGATCTGAAAACCTTTCAGGGAATCAGGATCCTGGACCCTTCAACCTTTTTATTGTTAATGACAAAAGGCCGTGTATAAACTAAGATAATTATCTTCCTGCCAAAAATCCAAGAACAAAAACGGCCAGCCCCAATACCCTTGAGGGTAAAAACTCGTGAGGCGCAAGGAGTAACAGCACAAAACATCGCACCCGTCCTTCGTCCCGTCTTGCGGGACTACGGAGGGCAGGTAGGGCATAGCGCATAACGTATGGAGGTTTGACGGTACATTTGTCAGCCGCATGGCTGCAAATACCGAGACAAGGGAGGCCATCTATAAGTAGTCATCAAGCACTAAAATGCTTATGCCTTCCGGTTTTAGGCGAGCCAGTCGGGCGTCGTTCGTGAGGAAACCCTCTGCTTTTTCACTTAGAGCTGTGGCGATAAGGAGTGCATCGGGGGTCCGGATCATATACCTGGCTCGCAGGCGAGCTGCTTCCTTTGCGATGAAATAGTTCGGGGGTATTAGAGAGGTATTAGGAAGGGAGAAAAGAAAGTGCTCAAAGGCCATGATCTGATCCTCTCGCCCTTCGGCGAAGGGCTGGACTAAAAGTTCTGTTACAGAGATCGTGGATACTACCGCTTTGAGTAAACCTCCTGCGATACTTGCAATGGTAGCCTCAGTCAGATCGGCATAAGGTTCAACATTTTCGAGGTGATAAATGAGGATAGAGCTATCTAATCCTATTTTTGTAAGCCTTTTTAATTCTGATAAAAACTTCGTCTGCCTTATTCCCACGACTGACGTTCCTTTTCCAGATAGCGCACCACTGCCTGCCGGCTCTTGCCCCATGTCCCCTTCAGTGAGCCTCGAGTTGCGCGGGCATACTCTTGTGGGCGTGTCAGCACTACCCTTCTTCCCTCGAATGTAACGAGAAGTTCCTCGCCCTCCTTTACCCCTAATGCCTCGCGCATCTCTTTCGGGATCACGAATTGCCCTTTCTTGCTTAGTCTTACTGATTTCGTAGTAGTCATACTATTTTCTCCTTGGTTTGATTATAATCGATGGGTAGGAATCTTGCAAGGATAAAATTTAGAACTCAGCGATTCCGCAATAGACTAGTCCTTGATCGAAGCATCTTCTTCCAATCCTCCTCCAGAACCTAATGCCTCCCTCACCATTCCACAGATTCTGGCAAAAGCTTTAGTCTCCGTCATGGATCGTTCACGGGGCCTATCCAGAGGGATCAAGATGATTCGAACGATTCGGCCGGGGCGGTGAGAAAGGACAACCACCCGGTCTGACATGAAACAGGCCTCAGAAATGGAATGGGGCACCATCAGGATGGTTTTTCTTGTTTTTGCCCAGATATCGAGTAAGAGCATCTGCATCGATTTTCGAGTCAAATCATCCAGGGCGCCAAAGGGTTCATCCATCAAGAGGAGTGGGGGGTCCAAGGCAAGGGCTCTGACAATTGCCACTCTCTGTTGCATTCCTCCAGAGAGTTCTTTGGGATAGTAAGGCCAGAATTTTCTGTCCAAGCCTACCATCTCCAATAACGATTCAATCCGCTTCACCTGTTCTTCTTTTGGGAGTTCACCCTGTTAGAAAGCCCCAGCATTTATGCTGGGAATATTAGAAATAGAAAGCATCAGCTCCTTATTGAGTGCGGGGTCAAAGCCCTGCCCTTTCTAACGGGGTTCACTTTTTGCAATCCGAAAAGGCAAAAGGCAATTTTCAAAAACACGATACCAGGGGAAGAGGGTGGAATCTTGAAAGACAATTCCATATCCCCTTGCTTGCCTCAGTTCTTGAGGCGTTTTCTCTTCGATAAGGATCTCTCCTTCGGAAGGGCCGCCCTCATCGCCAATATCTCCCAAAAGTTCAAGAAGCGTACTCTTCCCCGATCCGGATGGACCAATCAGGGAGATAAACTCGCCCTGGGCGACCTCCAAGTTGACCCCACCCAGGGCTTCCACATCACGGTCTTTAAAATGTTTCTTCACATTGATCAAACGGATGGCGGCTGAAGGGGTTGATTCTGAATACATCAACGTTATTCCTTCCAGATCTCTTGAAAGTAATCAGCCAGAGCGGGGTTGAAATCTGAAACTTTCTTCTGAAAACTTTTTGCCCGGACATCCACTGTCCAGGCACTCCAATTTTCCTTTTTCGGATCCATCCCCAGAATCTGCATTTCCCAGAGCGTATGGATTGAATATTGTACGGGGTCTTCCAAACTCTCCCCGATGTCACCGATACAGCACATCCGGGTCCCCTGGTACCGGCGAAATGCTTTTTCATAGAGTTCCTTCGTTGTAATAGAACCGGGACTGATGATGGAGAGGTCGGTGAGCGGAAGCCCTGGAAGGTTTCCCACTTTTGAAACCTCAAAGATGCATTGGGAGAAGACAGGTATCAATTTCACATTCTTCTTAAGGCATTCTTGATAAATTCGCTGGATGCCCTCCAGGCTACCGCACGCCGTCATGACATAAACCCGCTTTGGCGGATGATGGGTAAATCCATTTCTTAAAAAGTAAGCGATCGTTGAACCCGAGGCAATGGCTGTATCAGGGATTAGCCAGATATCCCCCTGATATTCTCCAATAAAGTTTTGAGCATGAATCTCCCAGTCCGTGCCTCCCTGGTTGAGAACCCTTTGAAGTTTGATGAAGCCGGTTGGGAGGAGCAAGCGGTCAAAGGGCGGGGCGTATCCGAACGCATATTGGAGATCGAAAGGGTAGGCGCCCCTGAGAATAATGTATTGAAATAATTCTTTACCGCTGAGTTGTTCAAAGAATAACTCGACGCAGGATTTGGCAATGTAACGGATCATATTGAATTTTGGCCGACCGCTGATCTCTCTTCCAAGGAGAAATTGTTGCCCCACATCGCTTTCGATGACATAAATCAAAGGCGGGATGGTCGGATCATTTCGGAGATGATGCACCTCCCATGCCCTGGCACTTCCAATCGCATTGATGCTGTAAGGTTTCCCTACATTTTCCAGAAAGGTACGTTCTGTCATTCAGGGTCTCCTGTTTTATTGAAAATAGATCATCCACCTCAACATGTAGGGGAGCCTCTCTGCGGGCTCCCAGATTGGGCGGCCACCGAGGGCCGCCCCTACGAATATTTTCACCCCCACTTTTACCCTCCCCCATCGGAGACTGTGTTACAATGTTATTCTGAGGTATTAGCCGAAGCATGTCCTGAGCAAAGCGAAGGAACTCATGAGATCCTTCACTTCCTTCAGGGTGACACATGGCGAAGTGTTCAGAATGACAAACATGGTTTTCCCTCATTGTGACACAGCCCCTGGAGGGAGAGGAATAGGGAGAAAATTATTTGGGCATTACCCCGCTTGGAAACTTCTCTATATAGACCTTTTTCACATCTGGCATCTTTTCCAAGAGCCCAGCCTTGAACATATCCTTTACTACATTTTCCCATTTCTTTGGGAGGATGTAGCCAAACCCCTGCTTTTTTGTATCAGGCGTGATCATTAAAGCCTTCATCGGAGCCACGGCATCCATCTCGTGGGCGAAGTCGAGACCTTCGTTAATCTTTTTCAAAATTTCAAAAGTCTCTTTGGGATTTTCAAGAGCCCATTGGAATCCCTTATATCTCCCCGTCACTAGGGCTTGGACGACATCCGGATATTTTTTGATGATTTCCTCTGTGGTGAAAAGGACATTATCCATCCAGTCAATCCCCAGATCTTTATAGTCGATCGTATAAAATGGTTTTCCCATTTTTTTCATCTCACGCTGGGCCGTGATCAATTCGTTATAAGTCATCGCAGAGGCAATTGGCCAGGTTCCAGCCAACCATGGCTTGATATCCCCGCCCTGGTTTTGAATGGTAAACTGTTTTTCCCAACCCTTGCCCACTGCACATTTTGCTTTGGCATCATAACCAATCCAGATGCCAAAGTTTCCCTTAATGTCTTTTGCTGATTTGATCGGCTTCCAACTGATAATCCTCATGGCGCTGGTTTGAAAATCGATGCTCAGGGCAACGAGATCGATTCCTTCTTTCTCCCTTGCCCGGATAATATTTTCTGGATAATCATTTCCAAAGGCGATGTTTCCAGCCCTCACTGCAGCAACCACCTTTTGAATCGGAGAGATTCCTGGCCCACCCTGAACTTCTTTTACTTTCACCTTTCCATAAAAACCTTTATCCACGGCTACCCAACCGCCTGCCGATTCCATATGAACAAACCAGGCCTCATGGACAATGGCCTCCTTTTCTTGACCGATGGCATAGCAGGGCAGATTGATGAGCGTCAACAATATAAAGGTTGATAAGAATCTCTTCATTTTTATCCCCCCCTCTGGTTTTAAACAGCATAGCGCAAAGCGCATGGAGCATAGCGTATAACCTAAGTTTCAATCTTTTCTTAAATCCATAATCCCAATTCCCTAAAACAGTAACTCATAATTCATAACTCATAACTCCCAACTCCGAACTAAAAATCACCTCCTCTCTTCAGAGATATGCCAAGCAATGGTACGTTTTTCAATGAGGGCGATCATCCCGACAAAGGAAAGTCCCAACAAGGAACAAGCGATAATACTGGCAAACACCCTGGGGGTATCCATGATATAGATGGCATCCACGATGAGAAACCCCAATCCCCGATAAGCCCCAAATACCTCTCCCACGACCGCACCGATTACAGCCAATGTCCAGGCGACTTTAAAACTAGCAAATATCTGTGGAAGGGCAAAGGGAAATTGGAGATACCAAAACTTTTGCCATCTGGATGAATGATAAGAATCCATCCATTTCATCTCTGTTGCGCCCACGGAGGCAAGGGCTTTAAAGGTTGGTCCCAAGATTGGGAAGAAAACACAGATGATGGCGGTCACGACTTTGGAACCCATACCACTCCCGAAGATGATCACAATGGGTGCGGCGATGGCAACGATGGGCGTACTGTTGAGAATCACAGCATAAGGATAAAACATCTCTTTCAAAGGCCGGGACCAGAGAAAAAGAATGGCTGTTACAATTGCAGAAAAAGACCCGACGATGAAGCCGACTCCTGCCTCCAGGAGAGTCATGAGTGTGTGGTTGGCGAGGAGTTGAAATTTAGCGATGATATAAGAGAGGATGGTACTCGGTGTGGGAAGTAGAAATTTTGGAATCTCCAGCCATCTGACCAGAAGTTCCCATAACAATAATATACCGACAATCGATCCAATGGAATAACGGTTCATCTAATTCAGTTCATTTCGTTTCTTTGGTCTATTTGGTTTATCTGGTTCACAAAAGAAACTAAAAAGACTAAACAAACCAGAGAGACCCGAGAAACCAGATTAAAGTCGGTTCTGGCTCATAAACTTGCCTTGATAAGAGGCTTTTCCTTCAGTGCGCTCAAGGATGATCTGACAAATCCGGACACCGGGTTTGAGGACAAGGGGAAAGGGCGCCAGGTTTCCAATCTCAAGCACCTGGCGATTGTTAATTCCGGGTTGAACAAATCCCGCGGTCATATGAATGACCAGGCCCATTCGAGCAAAGCGACTCCTTCCTTCAAGCCAACCACAAATATTGGCAGGTAATTTTATTCTTTCATGAGTAATCCCCAAGACCGTCTCACTTGGCATCAGGGTGAAAGATTCTTCCACCTCGAGACGTTCAGTGAGGTCTTCCACCGAAATGCTATCTTCGACAACACAGGCATTTCTTAGTTTCTTAAAAACTCTAAACTCGTTTCCCAAATGGAGGTCAATGGAGCCCGGACCCACTTGGTCCTCCTGAAAAGGTTCAATCTCGATGGTTCCCTGGCTGATCTCTTTTAAAATTTCTTCTCTTGTCAGGACTCCCATAAAACGATCCTCCATTTACCCCGTTAGAAATAATGCCCCACTGCTCTGCAGCGGGGTTAGATTTTAGAATAATTCCGGCGGGGTTTAATGCCCCGCTGGAATTTCTAACGGGGTTTACAACCAAACTCCTCCCCTCCCTTGGTGGGAGGGGATAGAGGGGAGGGGGACTAAATCTAATCATTCACCCCCACCCGCACCCTCCCCCATCAAGGGGGAGGGGAAATTTACAGTAGTCTCCATCAGAGGAGGAAAGGGAATAAAAGATATTTCATATCCGGGAAGCTCCACTTTCCAAACAAATAGCTTCAGTTGATGTTGAAGACGATAAAATCCCCTGGTGATATTCCTGAATCGACTTCACCGACATCCCTCTCTTCAAGGATTCAATGGCATTGACGACAGCCTCTGCACCAGAGAGAGTGGTGATGCAGGGAATGTTATGGGCTACAGATTGACTTCGTATGGCTACTTCATCTGCCTTGGGTTTCTTCCCACTTGGGGTATTGATCACCAGATTGATCTCTCCATTTTTAATTTGATCGACGATATCCGGCCTGCCTTCACCGACCTTGAATACAGTTTGGACAGGGATTCCATTATTAGCCAAGACCTTAGCTGTTCCCTTGGTGGCCACGATCTCGAATCCGAGATCAACCAATTTTTTTGCGAGGAAGACGATGGACCGTTTATCCTTGTTCATAACGCTGATGAAGACCTTTCCTTTAAGAGGGATATTAAGCCCGGCGCCGATTTGAGATTTAGCAAAAGCCATCCCGAAATCTGTATCAATTCCCATCACTTCTCCGGTGGATTTCATTTCGGGACCCAACACGGTATCCACCCCGTAAAAACGGTTAAACGGAAAGACCGATTCCTTTACGGCCACATGATGGATTTCAACCTCTTCCCGGATTCCCAATTCATGAAGCTTTTTACCCACCATCACCTTGGCAGCCACCTTTGCCCAGGGAACTCCTGTGGCCTTGCTGATGAAAGGAACAGTCCTGGAGGCCCTTGGATTGACTTCCAGGACATAGATGATATCGTTTTTGATCGCATATTGAATATTCATCAAACCGATCACCTGGAGCTCCTTGGCTAAGGCATAGGTATTTCTTTTCAAACCCTCGATCAAATCATCGGTCAGGGAATAGGGAGGGGTGACGCAAGCACTGTCTCCAGAATGGATCCCAGCCTCTTCGATATGTTCCATGATTCCGGCGATGACACAGGTCTCTCCATCAGCGAGCGCATCGACATCAATCTCAATGGCGTCCTCTAAAAATTTATCGATCAGAATGGGATGTTCAGAAGAGGCCTCCACCGCACGGCGAACAAAACCTTCTAGGGTTTCCTCATCGTAAACGATCTCCATGGCCCTTCCCCCTAACACATAAGAGGGCCTCACGATGACTGGATAGGCAATCTCTTCTGCAACCCTCCTCGCCTCCTCGACCGAATTGGCCGTACCATTCGAGGGTTGGATGAGACCCAGTTTCTTGAGAAGGGCTTTGAAACGTTTTCGATCTTCAGCCCGATCGATATTGTCAGGACTCGTTCCAATGATTTTTACTCCTTCCCTCTCCAAGGGCAGAGCCAGGTTGAGAGGGGTTTGGCCTCCAAATTGAACAATCACCCCATTCGGTTTTTCGACATCGATGATATGGAGCACATCTTCAAAGGTGAGGGGTTCGAAATAGAGTTTGTCAGAGGTGTCGTAGTCCGTCGAAACCGTTTCGGGGTTGGAGTTCACCATGATCGTTTCATAATCCAACTCTTTCAAGGCGAAGGAGGCGTGAACGCAGCAGTAGTCAAATTCGATCCCCTGGCCAATTCGATTGGGACCTCCCCCTAAAATCATAATCTTCTTTCTCGAAGAGACCTTGGATTCATCTTCTGTTTCATAAGTCGAATAGTAATAAGGAGTATAGGCTTCAAATTCCGCCCCGCAGGTATCCACCAGCTTGTAAGTGGGGAGAATCCCTTTCTCCTTTCTCAGGTTTCGAAGAGCCATTTCATCAAAACCGAGGAGGTGACCCAGTTGATAGTCAGAGAAACCAAACTCCTTTGCCTTTCTTAAAAGAGAGTCTGGAAGTTGAAGTTGATCAGGAGTTAGGGTTTTTTTCCAGAGCTCCAGGTCCCGTACCTTCGCTCCATAGGATCGAATCTCTTTTTCAAGGTCCGTGATCTCTCGAATATTGGTGAGAAACCAGGGGTCGATCTTCGTCAACTCGTGGATCTCCTCGACCTTCATCCCAAAGAGCAAAGCATGTCGAAGATAGAAAATCCTTTCAGCATTCGGTGTGGAGAGCTTTTTCTTCACCTCTTCAAGGAGGTTGGACCGCGTGGCTTCATTAGATATCTCAGTGGGGAAGGGGAATTTATCTCTTCCATCCGCTCCCAGTCCATGTCTGCCGATCTCGAGAGAGCGGAGTCCTTTTTGAAGGGCTTCCTTGAAAGTCCGGCCGATCGCCATGGTTTCACCGACCGACTTCATCGAAACGGTCAGCGTGGGATCTGCTCCAGGAAATTTTTCGAAGGTGAATCTTGGAATCTTCACCACACAATAGTCAATGGTGGGTTCAAAACAGGCAGGCGTCTTTTTCGTAATGTCATTGGGGATTTCATCGAGAGCGTATCCCACCGCTAACTTTGCCGCCATCTTGGCGATTGGGAATCCAGTCGCTTTGGAGGCGAGAGCTGAAGAGCGCGAGACCCTGGGGTTCATTTCAATGATGACCATTCGTCCATCCTCAGGACGAATCGCGAATTGGATGTTAGATCCTCCAGTCTCCACCCCAATCTCTCGAATGGCTCGAATGGCTCCGTCTCTCATCCTCTGATATTCTTTGTCCGTTAACGTTTGAGCAGGGGCAACAGTGATGCTATCCCCGGTATGGATGCCCATGGGATCAAAATTTTCAATCGAACAGATGATGACGACATTGTCATGGAGATCCCTCATCACCTCCAGTTCAAATTCCTTCCAACCGAGCACGGACTCTTCAATCAGAATCTCTCCCATCATGCTCCACTCGAGTCCACGAGCTGCCATCTCTTCGAATTCTTCAATATTGTAGGCCACTCCACCCCCTGTCCCCCCCAGAGTGAAACTGGGTCGGATGATCAGAGGGAAACCGATCTCCTTCGCCGCCTCCAAGGCTTCGCTCAGAGAATAAGCTAACCCGCTTCTTGGGAGATCGAGGCCGATCTTCTTCATCGATTCCTTGAAGAGATTTCGATCTTCTCCTTTCTTAATGGCTTCATATTTGGCTCCGATCATTTGAACGCCGTATTTCTCAAGTACTCCGGATTCATAAAGGGCGACGGAAATATTGAGACCGGTTTGACCGCCTAAAGTGGGAAGCAGGGCATCCGGCCTTTCACGCTCAATGATCTTTTCTAAGATTTCTGGAGTGATCGGTTCGATATAAGTCCGATCAGACATCTCTGGGTCGGTCATGATGGTGGCAGGGTTGGAGTTCACCAATACCACCTCAAATCCTTCTTCTTTCAAAGCCTTGCAGGCCTGAGTGCCGGAGTAGTCAAATTCGCAGGCCTGACTGATCACAATGGGTCCGGAGCCGATGATCAGGATCCTTTTGATGTCTGTCCGTTTAGGCATGGGAGTAAAGCTCCATCATCTTCACGAATTCGGTAAATAGGTTTTGCGTATCGTGAGGCCCTGGAGAGGCTTCGGGATGGTATTGTGCGGAAAAGATCGGAAATCGCTTGTGCCTCATCCCTTCCAGGGTTTGGTCGTTCAGATTAATCTGGGTGAATTCGACCTCTGCCGGATCCAAAGAGTTAGGGTCAACACAGAACCCATGATTTTGGGAAGTGATCATCACCTTACCTGTTTTTAAATCTTTAACAGGTTGATTGGCTCCCCGATGACCAAATTTCAACTTAAACGTTCTTCCTCCAAGGGCTAATCCTAATAGTTGGTGTCCCAGACAGATTCCGAAGATCGGTTTTTTCCCAATCAGTTGGCGGACGGTTTCAATGGCATAGGGAACTCCCTCCGGGTCACCTGGACCATTGGATAAAAGAATTCCGTCCGGATGAAAAGAGAGAATAGACTCTGCACTGGAGGAGGCGGGAAGAACAGTGACCTCACAGTTCCGATCATAAAGTGAGCGAAGGATATTATATTTGACACCATAGTCCAAAGCGACCACCTTAGGTCGAAAGGGGAAGGTGGATGGTGGGAGGGGGTGACAGGAAAATTGAGGATCATTGCCACTCGTCCATGGGAAGGGTTTCTCACAGGTGACCTCTTTGACCAAGTCCCGGCCGATCAGGCCTGGAGAGGTCTTCGCCTTTTCAATCAGACGATCTCGATCGAGGTCGTCCGTAGAAAGGACAGCTTTCATGGCACCCGCCTGGCGGATATGCTTGGTGATCGCTCGGGTATCCATACCTTCCACTCCCATAATGCGGTGACTGATCAAATAATCGGAGAGGGATTTATTTCCACGCCAATTGCTGAAGATGGAACTGTTCTCTTTGACGATGAACCCTTCAACCCTTGGTTCCTGGGATTCGATATCCTCTTGATTGATTCCATAGTTTCCAATGAGTGGATAGGTCATGATGACGATCTGGCCTTTATAAGAGGGATCGGTGAGAATCTCCTGGTAGCCGGTCATGCTGGTATTAAAAACAACCTCTCCTGTCTTTTCTCCCGAAAATCCGAAAGACCATCCCTCGAATACAGCCCCATCCTCTAAAGCCAATATGGCTTTCTGTGTCGATTTCATTCGGTCATCCTTGTTTAATGATGCTCGGGTGTGACTCAGGTGAAAAGTCATCATTAGGTCATAAAAAAAGACCCCCGATCCCGATTGAACAGGATCGAGGGCCTTTAGGTTGTTTCACTCGTTTGGTCATATAAAATTTTCTTTACTCCATTTTTAACTTTTTACCACATCCATTTATGATTGTCAACCCTTCGACAGCTTGCTCAGGTTTGACCCTAAGAGAGGCCCTTAACCGCTGATCCGAAAGATAAAGGTTTGACACCCTCGATCGGGTCAAGATTTTCGATCACCCGTTAGGCATACAAGTATATCCTTGTCTTGGTGGGCCTGGCCATTAGTTTTTCGATTTTGGCCTGGATCTTCTTCCTTTCCGGATTCTTTTCCCACGCCTTCCAGTCCTCAATGCTTTGCCATGTGGTGATCACAATATAGTTATGAGGGTCATCCTGTGCCCGAAGCGTTTCCCCTGAGATATAACCCTTTGAGGGAATCGCCTTGGATCTCAGTCCCCTGAGCATTTTTGCAAAATCCGGTTCTTTTCCCTTCTTCACCTTCCGATCAATGATGATCCTCACTGCCATGTTTTCCACCTCCCCGCTTTTTTGAAATGATATCAAGTCTCCTTGTAGATTTCAAGTAAAATTATTTTGTTTAGATTTATTATCACTTTTCGTTTTGTATCAGATGGATGCAACAGGTTTGGCCAATTGATTTTCATATTAAAGGGCAGGGGAGAGGGCGTCCATGCCCTTGGGAATTATTCTCGTCTTTGAGATTTCCTCTGCAACTTTTCCCCGGGGAGGTGACCGCCGATGCCTGGTTTCGCCCCCTCTCCAATCTCGATTTCAATGCCGAGGGCCGTCCTCTCTTGCTCTTCCTCCCTATTCGGTCGACGGGATCTTTGCTTCGAGTCCACCAAAGGAGAAATCAGCAAACAAAAGGGGCGCATACTTCGCACACTTATTATTTGGGCCTCTTTGTTTACTGGCTCACCGGGCAGGACTCCAACCTAAACGGATTGATCCCAGCTACTCGTCGTAGTCATTATCACTGTTGTGATGGTTCACGTATTTTAAACAGTCTGCTTAAAATTCACCATTCACTTTTAATCGAGATCAACTTCATTAGATGCAGATTATGTTTGTGCTTAAAAATAAACCTGTTATCCCAATAAGTTATAAGCTTCAGATTTAAACATCACTATCTTTTATGGGTGGCATAAGGTTTGCTAACCATGTTAAGAAAGGTTTGCTAACCGTAGGACATTTCTGGGGCAGCCGCACGGTAATCGTCCCCCTATTGTTCATACTCAAAATGCTTGATCTCACGAAAGGCTTGATGTATGTTTGTAATCGTTACCGGTAACATGGGGTACCTCCTATCAGTCATTCTTCCTAAGGATGACTTGATAGCGTATCCCATTTCTTTCCCTTGACACGGAACCTTTGGAGGAGAAGGGATTGACAAAGACGGCGGGAGATTTTAAATTGATTATAAGTGATTGTAGACAAAAAGGTGGGGGGACCGATGGGGAGGACGTCCAGCCGGGCGCCCTTTTTTTATGGACAGGGCCATGGATAAAGAAACAGCAAGAATAGCCATTTTTTTCTGTCAGCGGGTCGACTCTGAGCAGGACATCAACCGGCGCGCCATCGAAAAGGAATTAGGATCTAGGATCAGGTTTTTCCCCTTACCGTGCAGCGGCCGGATAGATCCGCTTCAACTACTGCGGGCCATAGAAGCTGGGGCAGACATGGTGTATCTTGTCACCTGTGGTGAGGGAACGTGCCGTTACGGAGAGGGGAACACCCGCGCTTGGAAACGGTTGGCCTACGCCCGGGGGCTGATCGAGGAGATAGGTCTTGAAGGGGAACGGCTGGAGGTGATCCAGTCTAACGGGCGCCAGACCATTGACGAGGTCACGAGGTCCCTACTTGCGCAGGATATCCATGTTGGTCCCTCTCCGCTCCGAGCGAATTAATCGTGGGTCCATTCATCTTTGCGCTGGCGAGTCAATATAATATATGTGAGGAGTAGAATATGATTACCGCCGAAAGAAAACCTTTGGCCGAAATCAAGGCGATGATAGCACCATACAGGAAGATCTTGCTTGCGGGCTGCGGGACGTGTGTGGCCGAGTGCGCGTCTGGTGGTGAAAAGGAGGTAGGCCTTTTGGCCTCCCAGCTTCGCATGGACGCAAGAATCGAAGGGCGTGAGATCGAGATCAAAGAGATAACCCTTGATCGTCAGTGTGTCTATGAGTTTATCGATCAACTTACCAGCCTCATTGACCAATATGATGTCCTCCTTTCCCTCGGGTGTGGCGCAGGTGTCCAGGCGGTTGCTGAGGTCTTCCCAAAGGTAGTTATCCTTCCTGCGCTTAACACGACATTTATTGGCGAGACCAGGGAAGGCGGTGTCTGGTTCGAAAACTGCCGGGCTTGTGGCGACTGCAAACTTGGGCTGTTTGCCGCTGTTTGTCCCATCACGCGTTGTGCCAAGGGACTTCTTAACGGACCTTGTGGAGGATCTAAGGAAGGCCACTGTGAGGTGGATCCTGACACACCTTGCGCATGGCAGCTCATCGTGACCCGGCTCGAGGAGGGAGGCCGACTGGACTTCCTGGAAGAGGTCCACCCGCCGGTGGACTGGTCGAAGAGTCAAGGCAAAGGACCACGGAAAATCGTACGGGAGGATCAGAAGAATTGAGAGAAGAGAGTCGACTAAAAAGAGTCTTATCCGAGGGGCGATTTGCTGTAACCGCCGAATGTGGCCCCCCCCAAGGGGCTGATCCTGAAGCGATACGAAAGAAAGGCAGACTACTTAAAGGGTGCGTTGACAGTGTGAACGTAACCGACAATCAGACGGGTGTTGTCCGCCTCTCCAGCATGGCCGCCTGCGTGCTTTTACGGGAAGAGGGGTTCGATCCAGTGCTTCAGATGGTGACCCGCGACCGCAATAGAATCGCGCTTCAGTCGGATATCCTCGGGGCCTCTGCCCTCGGTATCCGCAATATCCTCTGCCTTTCGGGTGACCACCAGGTTTTTGGAAATCAACCTCAGGCAAAAGGTGTCTTTGATATCGATTCCATCCAGTTGATACATGTGGCCCGCCAGATGCGCGACGATAGCTGCATCATAGGAGGTGAGAAGCTGACACAACCTCCAGATCTCTTTATAGGGGCTTCGGAGAACCCGTTTGCCGAGCCGGCGGCCTACCGGGTGGCGCGGCTTGGGAAAAAGATAAGAGCCGGAGCTGATTTCATCCAGACACAGTGTATTTACAACCTGCCCCGTTTTGGAGAATGGATGTCTCAGGTACGGAACCGGAATTACGACAAGCGGGCCTATATCCTTGGCGGGATCACACCGCTGAAGTCGGCCAAGATGGCGGATTATATGAGGAAGAACGTGGCTGGAATGGACGTGCCAGAGGAGGTCATCACCCGAATGAAGTCCGTTCCTGCCAGCGAGCAGCGAAAGGAGGGGATCAAGATCGCCGTCGAGACGATAGAGGCCCTTCGCGAGATGAAGGGCGTTTCAGGTGTGCATATCATGGCGATCGAGTGGGAAGAGATCATTCCGCAACTGGTCGAAGAAGCAGGCCTGATGCCGCGCCCCTCCTTTGGTGAGGAGTAAATATGCCCCCAAAGTATCATATATCAACAGCACCAGTGCCGAACCGTTTCCAGCCTGTCACACGCTCGGGCGTAATAGTATGGGAGGAAGGATGCCTTAAGTGCGCTCACTGCGTGAAAAAGGACTGCGTTTACCTGGTGTACCAAAAGCGTAACCTCGACTCACGGCTGATGCTCGACTCGCTGGACAGTGCGTGTATGGACTGTTTCCGCTGTGTGCAGGATTGTCCTGCCCGCCTCATCCAGAAAGGAGTCAACCCCGTGTATAAGTCGATCGGCGACCATTACTGGACTCCGGAGATCCTTTCGAGTCTCTGGTTCCAGGCAGAGACGGGTAAGATCCCTGTGTCGGGTGCGGGTTACGGTGGACCCTTCGCCGGACCCGGGTTCGATGCGATGTGGACGGATATGTCGGAGATCGTGCGGCCGACGCGCGACGGCATCCATGGCCGCGAATACATCAGCACGTCGGTGGATCTGGGTCGGAAGCTGATGGCTTTGGAGTTTGGTTCCGACGGTACGGTCGTGTCAGATATGCCTCCGCTTGTCGAGATACCGACACCATTCGTTTTTGACCTGCTTCCATTCTCGCCGCCTAAAGAGCGTATTCTAAGTGGACTACTGCGTGCGGCAGCCGGGCTGGGAACCTTCGCAGTCGTGCGGGAGTCGGACTGGAACCATTCTTATGAAGAATACCTCCGCCACACGATGCTTCTGCTCGACAGAAGCGGCGCGGTGGCAGAGAACCTTCTCGACAAGCTCCGTATGGTGGAGATACCGGATGGGGTTGGTGCGATGAAGTGGCAGGTTGCCCTTAAGAGGGTAAAGCCCGAGCTCATAATCGCGATACGGATGCCTCTCAGTCCTGCCTCGGGTTCGCGCATCGAGGACCTTACGAAGACAGGGGCTGAAGTTGTTCATCTGGTGGCCAATGAGTTTGGTATGGAAGATTCGAATGAACCGCTGTTCGTGAAGGAACGCTTGAAGGAGATACACCTCAGCCTCGTCGACAGAGGGCTCCGGGACCAGATCACGATTATCGCGGGCGGCGGGATCGCTATGGCTGAGCACATGGCCAAGTTGATCATCTGTGGTGCGGACGCGGTGAGTTGTGATATCCCCCTGCTGGTGGCGATGGAGTGTCGGGTCTGCCGGCGTTGCGCCCAGGGCATTTCGTGTCCTGTGGACTTGGATCAGATCGATCCGGTGTGGGCCTGTGGGCGTGTGACAAATCTCATGAGTGGGTGGCATAACCAGCTCATTGAAATCATGGGAGCGATGGGTATGCGCGAGGTGAGGAGATTGCGCGGTGAAATGGGCCGGGCCATGTTCTTCGAGGACCTGGAAAGGGAGTTCGCTGTCCTGGGCAGAAGAGGGTAGATGTATGAGAGGAAGACCGAGTTTCGTATTTCCCGAGGCAAAGTTGACTCCATCCCGGTTCCGCTACGCCTTGAACAAGTATCGTGTCAAGATCGGCAACGCGTGTACCAACTGTGGGCTTTGCATCGATATCTGTCCCTACCGGGTGTACGCAAAGGGCTCGAAGAGGCCGAGAACACCTTCCGAGCACCTCTGCGCCGGTCCAATCTGCGAAAAAAACGCCTTCTTCTGCGTCCGGAAGTGCCCGGTGAATGCGATCACGGTTCAACTGAATCCATCTTTCGAACTCCTTGGCGACAAGCGCTGGACGGGCGATCTGCTTGCCAGCACGTGGTACATGGCAGAAGTGGGTGAGGTGCCCTATCAGAACCTGAACTACAAAACGGGGGATTCTGGTGGTGGCTTCGACAAACTCCGGTTTCTCTACACGGCGAGTGGAAATGGCAAGAAGCCGAAAGGCTCAGCAAAGGATATCTCGCTTACCATCGCTCTTAACCGCTCAGGCGACAACCGGCCTAAGGTGACGATTCCCGTGCCCTTTTACCTCGGCGGCATGTCGTTCGGCTCCATCAGCATCAATGCGATGCTCTCCCGGGTGAGGGCGGCAACGGCCCTTGGCACCTTTTGTTCCACCGGAGAAGGTGGCTACCCTGACCAGCTTATGCCGTACGATGACCACATTATTACCCAGGTTGCCACGGGGCTTTTCGGCGTCAGAGAGGATACGATCCAACGCGTGCGGATCGTCGAGTTTAAATATGCCCAAGGAGCGAAGCCTGGCCTTGGTGGTCATTTGCTTGGCGACAAGGTGACACTGGCGGTGGCGAAGATGCGCGAGGCCGTAGCTGGAAGCGCCCTTTTCTCGCCCTTCCCCTTCCACAGTGTCTATTCCGTTGAGGATCACAAGAAACACGTTGACTGGATCAAAGTGATTAACCGGAAGGCGCTCGTGTCGGTGAAGGTCTCCACGCCCACCGACGTCGATATGGTGGCCGTGGGGAGCTACTTTGCCGGCGCGCATATTATCCAATTGGACGGAAGTTACGGCGGCACAGGGGCCGCGCCAGACATCGCCAAGAAGAACATTGCGATGCCCGTCGAGTACGCAGTGCCCAAGGTCCATAAATTTCTTGAGGGAGAGGGTATCAGGGAGGGGATCACGGTCATCGCCAGTGGCGGCGTCCGGAATGCATACGATGCTGCAAAAATCATTGCACTCGGTGCGGATGGCGTATGTCTCGGCACAGCGGACTTGGTGGCGCTCGAGTGTATCCGCTGCCATCACTGCGAGTCGGGCCGCGGCTGTGCACGAGGCATTGCGACAACAGACGCGGAGCTGACCAACCTGATGGATCTCGAATGGGGTACACAGCGAATCGTCAATATGTACCTGGCCTGGAGCAAGCAGCTTCGTACGATTTTGCGGCGTCTGGGCATGAAAAGCGTTACAGAGCTTACTGGCCGGACAGATACTCTGGTCCACATTGACTATATGAAGAAGGACGAAGCAATGGGTGAGTTAGACTAAAACTAGAGGGTTCAGGGTTCGTGGGTCGAAAGGCCAGAGTCCAGCCAGCAAGGAAAAGCTGATGGCTGAGGGCAAAATAGGGAAGAGGTTATGAGGGAGTCAGAAATCAAAGCAATCTTGAATGCGCGGGCGCACCTGGGGACCTGTGCACCCCCGAGGGGCTATAAAGAGGCTGAGGAGGGCGGGTGCGGTGTCACCGGTTTCGCGTGCAGCGTCCCGGTGAGTGGCCGTCACATCATCGAGCCCTCTGTGCAAATGCACAACAGGGGTAACGGTAAAGGGGGAGGTATTGCAGCCGTGGGCTTTGATTCAGTACAGATGGGCGTGAGCCGCACTATTCTGGAGGAAGATTTCTGTCTCCAAATATCGCTCCTCGACGAAACCGTACGCCCTGAGCTGGAATTGAAGTTCATCAGGCCCAATTTCAGGGTCGACCACGAGGGGTTCCTCGAGACGGTCGATGATTACCGGGATGTACCCGGGCTGGAAATGAAGCCGCCCGCGGTGATGCGCTATTTTGTGCGCGTGAAGCCGGAGGTTCTGGAGCGGTTCAGCAAGGAGCGCCATCTTGAGAAGCTGCCACTCGACAAGATTGAGGAAGAGTTCATCTATCAAAACAGCTTCCAACTGAACCAGGCGTATTACAGTTCCCTTGGGGAGAAAAGGGCCTTTGTGCTCTCCCATGGCCGCAACATGATGATCCTTAAGATCGTTGGCTACGCTGAGCAGGTAGCCCAGTACTATAAGTTGGAAAACTTGATGGCGCACGTCTGGATTGCCCACCAGCGTTACCCAACCAAGGGACGGGTCTGGCACCCGGGAGGCGCCCATCCCTTCATAGGGTTGGATGAAGCCCTTGTCCACAACGGTGATTTTGCCAATTATTACTCGGTCACGGAGTATCTGCGGCAGCGGAACGTTTTTCCACTCTTTCTGACAGATACGGAGGTATCAGTGCTTGTCTTTGATCTCCTGAACCGGGTTTACGGCTATCCGCTGGAGTATATCATTGAGGCGCTCGCCCCCACGACGGAAATGGACTTCGATCATCTTACGTCCGAGAAGCAGCGTGTCTATCGGCAAATACAAGCCACGCAGATTCATGGCTCGCCCGATGGACCCTGGTTCTTTATCATTGCGCGCAGCCTGGCCTATGAGCACAAGTTCCAGCTGATCGGCATCACCGACACGGCCATGCTCCGACCGCAGGTCTTTGCGCTTCAGAAAGGTGACTTCCAGATAGGGCTTATCTGCTCGGAGAAGCAGGCGATCGATGCCACCTTGGAGAGCCTGGCGAAGGAAGACCCACGCTTTGGGACGGTGGCCGACCGTTACTGGAATGCGCGTGGTGGCAGCTATACCGACGGCGGAGCCTTCATCTTCACGGTCTCTCCCAACACCGACGGCAGTTACCGTCTGACATGTACTGACAAGTTCGGCCGGGAGATCGACGTGTTGGCAGACCGGCCTCCGTACGATTTCCGCAAGACCGCGATCTATTCGCTCGACAAAGGGCTGATAGGACAGCTTGCGGACCTATTCCGCGAAAGCGATGTTCAGGCCGCCTTTTCTTACATGAAGCAGGGCTTTGCGGCCTGGGAGTACGACAGGATCAGGGCCGTACTGGTACAGCTCGTACGGCTGGCGAAGGATGACGTGTCGAAAGGTACCATCATTGAGGTGCTGACGCGGCTTCTCGACTGGCGTTTCCCCATCGGCAACAAGAGACGCCGCTCGATCACGCAGATGTTGATGAGCGCGCTGGATGCGATCTTCTGCGCGGTGTCTCCGATCGAGAAGGCAAGCGGCAGCAGCTACGTGCGGATCAACTTCAAGAGCCGCAAGAAGCTGCGCGCGCCGCAAGCGGGCGAGGAGGTTCTCGTCTGCGATGGCCGCGATTTCCAGCCTGAAGGCGACCAAACGTTGGCGCGCTATGTATGCGATGCCTACTTTCTCGGCTGGAAGCAGTTCATCTGCTTTGGTTACCGTGGCCAGCGATTCCCCGGTTGCTCGCTCGGGCCTGGAACGCAGGGTGTACGGATCGATGCGTACGGTTCCACGGGTGACTACCTTGGCTCTGGCATTGATGGTCTGGAAATCTACGTACACGGCAACGCTCAGGACCAGCTTGGCCAGATAATGAAATCGGGCAAGCTCGTCGTACACGGTGATGTGGGTCAGACCTTTCTTTATGGCGCAAAGGGTGGTGAGATCTTCGTACGGGGCAATGCGGCGGGCCGGCCACTCATTAACGCTGTCGGGAAGCCGCGGGTTGTCATTAACGGGACCGCACTCGACTTCCTCGCAGAAGCTTTCATGGCCGGCGACCCTTACAATGGCGGGGGCTTCGTGATTTTGAACGGGATGACTACCGACGACGATGGCAACGTGATACCCCTCGACACGCCGTATCCCGGTTCCAACCTCTTCTCACTCGCTTCTGGCGGGGCCATATTCGTGCGCGATCCGCACAAAAAGCTGGTGGCCGAGCAGTTGAACGGTGGTGAGTTTTCAACCTTCATGGAAAAAGATTGGGACCTTATCCTACCATACCTGAGGGAGAACGAGCGGCTCTTTGGTGTCTCAATAGACGAGCACCTTCTGATGGTTGACGGCGTGAGGAAACGGCCGGATGAAGTCTTTCGCACGATTCAGGCGGTGAGGCTGGCGGTACTGACTGGAAAAATGGAGCAGGCATCTCTCCAAGAATGGGAAGATTGATGGGAGAAGGTGTTCTTCAGTAGTAGGCTGAAAAATGATATCAGGCAAGCTCTTCAGCATGAGGTCCCGGATCATGACGGGGAGATCAACGTTCAGATCTTGGCGGTAATATTCAAGCTTCTCTGGATCATCAATGATCCTTAAGCCCGGATTCCGATGCAGAAAGTTTTCGAGATCCTTGCTCCAAGTAAATTTCTCACCACTCACCATACGGGTTTACCTCACTTTACCTCTGCAATTTTACATAAATTAAAGATAACCCACGGATGAAAAAAACTCAATCTGTTCGCCTTCCCCTTCCCCTCGTTAGATGTCTATCGCTGTTATTCGGGAAGTCTCTTATCTAATGGGTGCATCCCCTCCCACCATGGGAAGGGATGCTTCGAGTAAAAGGGGGCCGCCAAGAAAGAGAGGGGGAGGAAGACTACAGGATCGGAAGATATTTATCTAATTCGAATTGGGAAACATGGGTTCGGTATTGATCCCATTCGATCTTCTTATTCTCAATAAATTTTTGGAAGATATGATCTCCCAGTGTTTCTTTGACCAGCTCACTTTTTTCTGTGAGTTGGATTGCTTCAAGCAGGTTTCCAGGAAGAGAGTCGATTCCGTGTTTCTTCCTCGCCGCCTCAGACATCTCAAAGATGTCTTCTTCAACCGGGGGAGGAAGTTGATAACCCTTTTCAATTCCCTTCAAACCCGCCGCCAGCATCACAGCGAAAGCCAGATAGGGGTTGCAGGCCGGGTCAGGGGACCGGAATTCCATCCGGGTGGCTTTCTCTTTGCCCGGCTTATACATGGGGACCCGAACGAGTGTCGACCGATTCCTGCGCGCCCAGGAGATATAGACGGGTGCTTCATAACCAGGGACAAGCCTTTTGTAAGAGTTCACCCACTGAGAAGTGATTGAAGTAATTTCCTTGGAGTGTTTCAAAATCCCGGCCATATAAGACTTGGCAATCTTGGAGAGATGGAATTCATCTTTCGGATCGAAGAAGGCATTCTTATCACCCTTGAAAAGGGATTGATGGGTATGCATGCCACTTCCATTCTGGCCAAAAATGGGTTTGGGCATGAAGGTCGCATAGACACCATGCTTCAATGCAATCTCCTTGACGACAAGCCGATAAGTCATCGCATTATCCGCCATGGTCAGGGCATCCGTATATCGAAGGTCAATTTCATGCTGGCTGGGTGCGACTTCATGATGGCTGTATTCCACATGAATCCCCATCGCTTCCAAAGTTAAAATGGTTTCTCGCCGAAGCTCGGTCGCCATATCCAGGGGAGTAAGATCGAAATAACCTCCTTTGTCGAGAAACTGTGGAACTCCGTCACTCGCTTTGAAATAGAAGTACTCCAACTCAGGACCGACGTATAAGGTGTAGCCCAGGTCTTGAGCCTTTTTGAGAGCCCGCTTTAACACCCATCGGGGATCCCCTTTGTAAGGCGTTCCATCGGGTTCATAAATATCTGCGAACATCCTGGCGACTGCATTCTCTTTTGGCCTCCATGGGATGATTTGAAAGGTTTTGGGATCGGGTTTGGCAATCATATCGCTCTCATCGATGCGAGCATAACCCTGAATGGAGGAACCATCGAATCCCATTCCCTCTTCAAGTGCTCCTTCCAACTCATCAACGGTGATAGCGAACCCTTTTAGAATCCCCAGAATGTCCGTGAACCAGAGCCGAATAAATTTGACATCATTCTCCTTTGCCATCTTCAACACATTTTCTTTTTCTTTATCCATCTTTTCCTCCTTTTGTTGAGATATAAAGATTAAAAAAAAGGCCTCTTTTTAAACCCGGGATACATTCCGGAAAGAGACACCCTCGTCTACTTAATACCCCTTTAATACCCCTTTGTATTGGGGAATTCAAGAGCAAATAGCATGCCACTCATAACTATTTTGGTGAATAAGTTTTAGCTTTATAACCTATTGAAATCGCTTATAATAATTTTGGAATGAAAAAGGACGGTTATCTGAGAAAGGTGTTGGAATTGGAAGTAAATGATGGATTTTAAACAGGCTGTCTAAAAAAAAAAGCAAAAGATCCGATATTTCAATATAAAAGAATTGACAAACGAAGCCCGTTTTCATAGATTTAAGATAAAGATCGAATTAAATAAAACAGGAGAGAAATTTTATGGATATAAACAAATTTTCGGAGTTGGCTAAAAAGTTAGATTCGAAAAAGAAGGGGAAAAAGGAGGAATTGGAAAAGTTCCAGAGATTCTTTGAACGATTCCATCTTTTAAACCGTGCTTATTTAGACAAGGGGACCTTTGAAAAGGCACAGGAATCCATCTCATCCATGGGAGAAGCGATTGCCAATACCATTCAATATTTAGACGCGGAGATTACTCGATTGAGAAATAAACGAATGAAAATGCCTGTCGAAAATGTTGAATTGGGTGAGATGCAAAAGATTCAGAACAAAAATGAGATGCTGGTTAAAGAGTATCTGACTGGGTTTGCAAAATAAGATCTTTCTATTTACTTTTCAACTCCAAAATATTTCTGAAAAGGAAGAAGGATGTCGACATTTGACCCAGTCAAATATAAGGAAATCGAGAGAGAAGTTTATAGCCGCACTGCTGAAAATTATGCAAAATATGGCGCTCCCATTTTTGAATCCATGGCCTCTCCACTTTTGAAAAGAATAAACCTGAAACCTGGTCATAAGGTATTGGATGTGGCCTGTGGGATAGGGATTCCATCATTGAGTGCAGCCGAGATAGTCGCACCAAATGGTTCGGTCATAGGAATAGATCTGGCTCCTGGAATGATCGAGATAGCTCGATCAAGAGCTGCTAATAGAGGGTTGAAGAATGTTGAATTTCAAGAAGCTGATGCAGAAAGCCTTCCTTTCGAAGATAGATCCTTTGATGCTGTCCTCTGCCATTTAGGTTTGATTCATTTTACCGATAGAGGGAAAGCTTTAAAAGAGATGTGGCGAGTTTTAAAACCTAATGGAGATTTAGCTATATCAGTATGGAGTACACCAGACCGTACCAGGGTCATTGGAATTGTTTCAAAATGTGTTGCCGAGTTATGGCCGGCTGCTGCGGTTCCAGGCGCTCCCACATGGTTTGATTCTGGTCAGGAAGGAGCCCTTGAAAAAATTCTCATGGGTACCGGTTTCAAGGATATCAAAACAAATCGTTTTGATTTCCCCTTGGAAGTTAAGGACAGTGAAGACTATTGGCGAACCAATTTGGGAGTCAGTGGTCGATTACAGATGTTGCTTAAAAGTGTTCCACAAGATGTGGCACAGAAGATTGAGGTTCGAGCAAAAGCTGAGGCGGAGAAATACCGAGTAGGAGAAATACTTCGTATTCCATGTGAAGTAGTTATCGGTTGGGCGGAAAAGGCAGGATAATTAAGAGATATTCTTAACCCTTCTTATCAAAAATCGCTCCAAGAAATTCCAAGATAATCATTACGGCAGTGGATTGGGTCGAGCCCACTGTGTCGAGAAAGGGATTGACCTCTGCCATTATGCAACGGGTCTGAATCTCACATTCCCTAAAGATAAAAAAAGAGGATCAAAGGATCCTCTTTTCAGTTAATCAGCCCTGATTTTTAGCAACGGCCCCTGCAGCCCCCGCCATGACCACCGGAGAAGCCACCGTGGCTAGAGCCGCCGCCAGAAGAGCCACCGAACGAATGGCCACCACCAGAATGGAGTGAACCACTGCTTCCCATGGAAGGTGAGCTGAAGGATCTACTCGGAGCGCTAAACGACCTTCCGGAACTTTGAGAAGAACCAAGGCTTCGGCTACCTCCCTGGTTCCCCATGGAAGGAGCATTGAAAGATCTTTCATTGGTCACATTGGGAGTCTTAAAGGACTTCCCTTGGCCACCCTGAATATTCATTTCATTCTGTCTTCCAAGGGTTGAAAGGTTCCTTCCAGAGTTACTCCCCAATGTTGTAGTCCTACCATTGAGAGAGCTTACTTGTCCACGGCTGCGTTCGAAGATCGACGCAGCGCCTTTCTTTCCCTCAGTTGTGTTAAACCCTCCCTTATGGGAAGTATCTGTAAAAGTCTTGCTCGTGGTTCCACTGAACCTCTTCATCGGGTCAACCGTGGTGACCGTATGGGTTTTGGGATTGATAAAGTGATTGGTAACTACAAACCGGTGATGACCAACGAAGATGACCCTGTGGAAATCGTGCAGGACGAAGAACCCGGGGAAGAAAAACCCGGAGCACCAGAATGGATAAGGAACCCAGGCGTAAAGGTAATAGTAATCCCATGGAGGAGGATAATATGTGACAATCGGCGGGCCTTCCTCATAGTAATAATTGTTTATTACCGTTGGGTTAGGTTGGGGTGGGCTTTCAGCGTACTTGCCAGAGCTCCCAGGCAAAACCGCTAACCCGAACTCAGCAATGAGGTTTTGAAATGCATTCAAAGCCTCATCTTTCCCCAATGGCAGCTTTTTTGAATCTGCTGCAGTAACCACAGCGTTCTGTAACTCACCAATAATATCGGGTGTTACAGGATAATCGGCGATCCACCCGTTTCGTGGTGCGATCTCGACCGAAGTCAACATATCCTCAGCTTGCGCTTCACTGATAGGTGTTCCCAACTTGAGTGCAGTAACCAGCTTGAGGGCAAAATCACCTTCAGGAACAAGTGATTGTGCTACCGGAGGAGTTCCTGTCGGCATCTGATTTGATTGTGCATAAACCATTAAAGGCATCAGTAGGAAACCAACTGTAATCATTGTAATAAATATTTTTCTCATTTGTACTCCCTCCTTTCTTTTATGGAGCACATGATACTATCAAGTATCTTATTAAAAGATAATACTTGGGTGCTTGAAAAGCAATGTTATTTGACATAATAAATAGGATAAAAGTATTTATTTAACCAGGTGAAAACTAAGGTTTTTTTATATTCTATATTAAGAAGTTTAGGGAGCGATCTTAATGGAGAGGAATGTGGATTAAGGTTGGCTATCTTCTAACGGGGTAAGTTGAGAGAGAATGGTTTTCTTAAGTTGGTCTGTCCTATTCTTTTCTTTTATTTTTTCTCCCCACTCATCTTGGACATAAAACACGTCGACAATGCGATTTCCCAAAGTCGATATTCTCGCAAAGTGAATATTACACCCGTGGTCGGTCAAGGCCTGCGTAATCTCGTAAAGAATACCCAGTCGATCCTCACCGGTGACTTCTACAATGGTATAAAAATCAGAATCCTTGTTATTGATCTTCACTTCTTCAGACACCCTGGGGATGACCTTTTGTTTGATTCCGTTTGATTCATCCCTTTTAGAAAGAAGATCCTTTAAAGGAACCTTTCCACTTAAGGTTTCTTTTAAATCTTTTTTAAATTGCTGAAGACGCCGTTCAATATCTTTTGTAAGGTCTTCGACCCAAAATGTATCGAGGGCGATGCCATTTTCCCAGGTGTGAATTTGTGCTTCGAGGATATTCAGACGGTTCAAAAACATTGAACCTGTAATTTTGGAAAAGAGTCCATAGCGGTCTTTTGTACAAACGGTGACCTTTGCTCGGATTTCCTTTTCGGTCTCCCATCCCACAAGGAGAAGTTCCCTTTCAACGGAGCGAGCCATCTCAATGTGATGGACAATCTCCTCCGGCGGATAACATGAGAGGTATCGGTCTGGGAGATGTTCTCCATATTCAGAAATAATTTCTGGAGGTAGGAATTCTTGGAGCTTCTTAATCATTTCGTCTCTTTTCAGAAACGGCCCAGTAATGGCATCCCTCTCAAAGAAATGCGAGGCCTTCAGAAAAAGCTCCATAAGAAGGGTGTTCTTCCAGGAAGTCCAGGCTTCAGGTCCAACTGCTTTAATGTCAGCAAAGGTCAAAAGGTAGAGCATCTTTAATTGATTGATATTTTTTATTTCGCTTGCAAATCGTAGGATGACCTGTTCATCATGAAGGTCTCTACGAAAGGCTGTCTCTACCATCAAAAGATGGTGACCGACTAAAAAACCAATTAATTTCCTATCTTCCCCAGAAAGTCCCATCCGCTCTCCAATGCGCTTGACCATTTCTGCACCGACCAATGCATGGTCTTCCCCCATCCCTTTTCCAATGTCATGGAGGAGTGTTGTTAGAAAAAGAATTTCAGGTTTTTCAATTTCTCTGATCAAGGAGGTGAGCAAGGGATATTCTTTTTGGTAGAAGCTATCTCTCAACTTTCCTAGTTCCTCCACGGCTAAGATGGAATGGATATCAACGGGATGGACATGGTAGAGATCATAATGGACTCTCCCTTCCACCTCGGAAAATTCAGGGATATACCGAGAGAGAAATCCAAGCTCATGCATCTTCCTAAGGAGAGTATCAACCGCTTCTCCTTTCCTAAGGATTAAGAGGAAAGTCTGATTGACCTTCTCCGAATGTCTGAACGGATCGTCGATGAAGGGGAGAGCCTCCATCACTGCTTCCTCCATCCGAAAATCCATCTTGACTTGATAGGTCTGACAATGTTTAAAGAGAGTCATCAATTGTGTGGGGTCTCTCTTGAAGGTAATAGGATCAAAAAGATGGAGTTCTCCATAAGCGATTCCAAAATTCTCATCGATTTTCTTTCGCTGAAAGAAAAAGAAGGTTTTTTTAAAAAGAGAGGGTTCATAGAGGGCCCGCTCAAGGATATCATGGACAAAGTTTGAGATCCTCTCGGTGGACAGATGATACTGCCTCAACATCTCTTCGATGCCCTTCGTGCTATGGGGGAAGCCAAGAGTGGGAGCGATTTTTTCCTGCAATTCAAAAGTAAAATCATCCTGCCTCCTTCCGCTAAGGAGATGGAGTTGGTTTCTAACCCCCCAGAGGAATTGGATGCTTTTATCTAACATTCGAGAGTGGTCCGGAAAGAGGATTGAATCCCAACGGTCCGTCTTATATTTCGCCCTAATCGTCCACCGTCCAATCTGGAAGTCTCTTAACCCTCCTTCTTCTTCTTTGATATTGGGCTCCAGGACATAGGCAGGATCTTCGTATTTTTGATGGCGCAGGGAAAGGTCCTTAGCCAAACCCTCTGCAAACTTTCGCACCTTCCGGTGAATAACTTTTTTCGTGAAGAGACTATAAAAATTGCGAAAGAATTCATATTCTCCATCGAGATAACGTCCGTCGATCAAGCTTGTTTTGATATGTAAATCCGATTGAGTCATTTTCAGACATTCGTTGATCGACCTCGAACTACAACTTACATCCAATCCCAAATCCCATAGGGGGTAGAGGGTCTTCTCAACCAAAGGTGGAAGTTTTTCTTTTTGCGAAGAAGAGTAGAGAAGAAGAAGATCGATATCCGAGTAAGGGGCGAGCTCAGCCCTTCCATATCCTCCTACTGCCATGAGGCAGACCGATGGGGCGGAAACTTGGGATTGTGCCTTCTGGAAGGCCTTTCTCACAAGGCCGTCCACCATATCGGAATGTTGGCGAAGGAATTCCCTTGGGGAGGAATGATTGGATACTGCCTGGGCCATCAGGTTTTTGGTATCGACGAGCCCGTTTTTAGTAACACCCAGCTCAAATTGCATCTCTTCCACGTTCTCCGGTTCGGATTCGAATCACTTCTTCAACGGGTGATACAAATATTTTACCATCTCCAATCTTTCCTGTCTTGGAAGTCCGTTCAATGGTTTCGATCACCTGAGGGACCATTTCATCGGTGGTGATTAGTTCAATCTTAACCTTGGGGACAAAATCGATTGTATATTCAGCTCCCCGATAAACCTCGGTATGGCCTCTTTGTCTTCCAAATCCCTTGACCTCGGTAACCGTCATTCCCTGAACACCGATTTTGGTTAAGGCATTCTTTACTTCGTCCAATTTAAATGGCTTTATAATCGCTTCGATCTTTTTCATTCATCTCCTCCGTTTTTAATCTTTACGCCTAACTCTTCACTCAATAGCTATATCCTGCTTCCCCATGCTGACTTAAATCGAGACCATTTACTTCGTGTTCTTCGTTTACCCTCAAACCCATGGTCCAATCAAGAATCTTCAATATGATCAATGTCATCACGAAAGAGTAAACCCACGCCGAAACTACACTCAATGCTTGGATGCCAATGAGTGAGGGATTGCCAAAGAATAAGCCATCATTCCCTGCTGAGTTAATGACCTTTGATGCAAAGAGCCCTGTGGCCAATGCACCCCACGTGCCACCCACTCCATGAACGCCTACGACGTCGAGAGAATCATCATATCCGAGTTTGGTCTTGAGGTTAATGGCATAATAACAAGCTAAACCAGCAACGAGGCCAATGATGATGGCTGGCATGGGTCCTACAAAACCAGATGCAGGCGTGATGGCAACCAGTCCGGCCACTGCGCCAGATGCTGCACCAAGAACAGTTGGGTTCCCCCGATATACCCATTCTGCAATCATCCAGGATAGGGCTGCCGAAGCTGTTGCGATATGTGTCACAACAAAGGCAGAAGTTGCAAGAGAACCGGATGCAACGGCGCTTCCACCATTGAAACCAAACCAGCCAAACCAGAGCAGGGCTGCACCCAAAACAGTCATGGTCAGGTTGTGAGGAGGCATGGGCTCATCGCCATAGCCCTTTCTCTTTCCCACTACCAGGGCAGCGGCCAGTGCAGCGACCCCTGAACTGATGTGTACGACAAGACCTCCTGCAAAATCAAGGGCTCCAAGATTCTTGATCCAACCACCGACCCCCCAAACCCAATGCGCAAGAGGATCATAGACAAATGTTGCCCAGAGGATGAGGAATACAAGATAGGTCTTGAATTTAAACCTTTCAGCAAATGCGCCTGTGATCAGAGCGGGCGTGATCACGGCAAACATCATTTGAAAGATCATGAATGCCTGATGTGGGACGGTAGCTGCATAATCGGGATTTGGGTCAAGACCTACACCCCTGAGCCCGACCCAGCCGAGACTTCCGATGATGTGGCCCACGTCGGGGCCAAAGGCAAGACTATATCCGTAAAGGACCCACTGGATCGAAATCACGCCCAGGGCAATAAAACTCTGCATGATTGTACCGAGGACATTCTTACTTCGAACCATACCGCCATAAAAAAGGGCAAGTCCGGGTGTCATCAGCATGACCAAAGCAGAAGAAATCAAAATCCATGAAGTATCTCCTGTATCCACTTTTGATAGAGTTGAAGTAGCCTGGACAGGTGGTGGAGCCACAACAGGAGCCTGCTGAGAGGGCAATGTTCCCTTAGGCTCTTCAGCAAATGTAACCGTCACTGATAAAAAAATGAGGACAAGAAACAGAAACAAAATCTTTTTCATTTGATCCCTCCTCTTCGATATGTTTTGATTCTGTAATGATTCAATGGCTCAGTGACCTATAATGGGTTGTCCGAAAAAGTCTTTTAAAAATTTCATTCCCCTTCTCGTATAGGTTTCGATCTTTATCTCGGTTTCAATCATAATCTCAGTTTTTGAAAATAGTTTGGGGGACTGAAGACCCTTAAATTCTTCTTCGTAGGTTTCCATCCATTCACAGATCATTTCCTCAGTCACTTCGAGATGAAATTGAAGGCCATAAACTTTTTCTCCATATCGAAAGGCTTGACGGGGGACAGGGGATGAAGTGGCGATTAGCTTTGCGGACTTTGGAATCTCAAAGGTATCCTCATGCCATTGAAATACAGAGAATGTTTTTGGAAGATTGGAAAAGAGAGGATCCCGCGAACCTATTCTTGTCAAGGAGACATCATACCATCCAATTTCTTTTACAGGCGCTTTGGAGACCTTTGCACCGAGTGCTTTTGCTATCAATTGTGCTCCAAGACAAATTCCTAAAATGAATTTCCCTCTCTGAATCGCTTCCTTGATAAAGAGATCTTCTTTTCTGAGAAAGGGGTAACGATCTTCCTCATAAACATTCATTGGCCCTCCCAAAATGATGATGTGGGTGAAATCGTCAAGTTTTGGGAGATGAATATCTGCATCGAGACAAAGAATCTGGTAAGAAATCTTTATTTGCTTCAGACAATATTCAATCAGTCCCGGTCCTTCAATATCCACATGCTTGATGATTAAAACATTCATACTTTCATCTATTCCTTCTCCCCATTCAAGGTGAGGGAGGGGGTGAGGGCTGGAAGCTTCCTCGTCCCCTCTTTGGGAGGGATTTATTTGATAATGAGCAATCCTTATGCCAGTTGGTAGAGGTTTATGGTTTAATGGGGTTTCATCAAAATTATTGAATAGTTGGTGGGGATTACCTCTGGGATATTTATATCCTGGTAGTAGCTTTTCAAGAAATTTCTTGCCGAAATTTAAGCAGGCTGTTAAAAAACAACCAATTTTTTCAATGGGGCTTGAAGCGTTAATTCGCGGATAAAAGAGGAGTTAGAACATACTTAATTCAGATTGCCTCTTTTCCGCGCTCACCTGTCCGAATTCGAATCACCTCTTCTACAGGAGACAAAAATATCTTTCCATCCCCAATCTTTCCTGTCTTAGCGACCCTCTCAATGGTCTCTATCACTTGAGTGACCAATTCATCGGTAATGATGAGGTCGATTTTAGACTTAGGTAAAAAATCAATGGCATATTCGGTTCCCCGATAGGATTCTGTGTGGCCTTTCTGTCTTCCAAATCCTTTGACCTCGGTAACGGTCATCCCAAGAACACCGATTTTGGTCAATGCATTCTTCACTTCATCCAACTTAAAGGGTTTGATAATGGCTTCAATCTTTTTCATCTTTTCTACCTCCCCGAAAACAGTTTTTTGATACCCTCGTCTCCGCACGCCCAGGCGGGTGCGAAACCGCCACGGCGATCCTAAAAGGTGAAGAGGGCGTCCACGCTGCATGTCCACTGATTTCTGTCGCCGCTGTTGAAGAGCGAGTGATCAGCGTGGTCGTAGCGAACTTCCGGTCTGAACAGCCACTTCGAGAGGATCTTGTCGGTTAAGAACGGCTTG
>Ga0116116_1000003_pt1:425000-432463 | contig 432463 bp, 411 predicted proteins | sample June2015DPH_10_1_FD_89722 | JGI IMG/M metagenome (GOLD analysis project Ga0116116, IMG submission 89722) | Peatland microbial communities from SPRUCE experiment site at the Marcell Experimental Forest, Minnesota, USA - June2015DPH_10_150 | ecosystem: Environmental > Terrestrial >... | reverse complement strand
GCAATGACCAGGATTGCTACTACTAATAACGCTTTGCTTTTGAACACTTGTCTGGGCTCCTCCTTAAAATAATAATTTATTGAAATTAAATTAACAGGTATGGATTCCGGTCGCTACTGGCCCCTGATCACCCATGATATCCTCCGATGCATATAGTCAAAAATAGCACACCCTAAGCAAATTGTATCATAGGCTAATCTATAATTTGTAATCAAATAATGTCCATAGCCGAGACGCTTCAACTTGCCTGAGAAGTGTCGAAAAAGCGTCGGGGGCATGCAGGTAATCAAATGTTATAGGTTTAATTCTTCGGACGCTTCACGCACAGGAAGCCGTCACCATCTCGTGATAGTGTGCGCTATATTCGGCGTCGGTGATGCCTGCCAGCCGTCGAAGGCAACGGCCCCTTGGAAGGCATACTATTCAGCCAAGAATTCTTCCGCGGCCCTATATCTGTTATAATCGCGCAACCGGACAACTCAGCATAATATTATGTTAGCTATAGCAAATACGGCTGCAATGGTTGGGATGGACGCCCAGATGGTGAAGGTTGAGGTTGATATCTCGCCCGGCCTGCCCAATACCCTTATAGTAGGCCTTCCGGATACGGCTGTTAAAGAGGCCAGGGATCGCGTCAGGGCAGCCATCCGAAACTCCGGCGGCACCTTTCCCATGAAGCGCATCACAGTCAATTTGGCGCCGGCCGACCTGAAGAAAATAGGGCCTACCTACGACCTGCCTATAGCTATCGCTGTACTCGTCAGCTCAGGACAGATAAGCTTCGATACCTCGGACGCACTTTTCCTGGGCGAGCTTTCCCTGGACGGCAGCGTGCGGCACATCCACGGCATCCTGCCCATGGTAGCCATGGCCAGGGAAAACGGCATTGCCAGGGTATTTGTCCCCGCCGATGATGCGGCTGAAGCGTCATTGATCACCGGCGTCAAGGTATTTCCTGTAGTAGCCTTAGGCCAACTGGTGAGTTATTTCCTGGGCGAGACCGATATAAAGGAATTTGAAGGCGATGGATCGTGGCAGGAAAGCTTAGAGCATGACCAGAGGATAGACCTAACACACATCAAGGGCCAGGAACATGCCAAAAGGGCCCTGGAAGTGGCCGCAGCAGGCGGCCACAACGTGCTTATGGTCGGGCCTCCCGGCAGCGGAAAAACCATGCTGGCAAGGGCGCTGGCCACCATCTTGCCTGCATTAGCCCTCAACGAGGCTATTGAAGTTACCAAGATCTACAGCATAACCGGCCTGATATCTAAAGATATGCCCCTGATAAAACAGCGGCCTTTCAGGTCTCCACACTATTCAACTTCACATGCCGGACTGGTGGGCGGCGGCCGGATACCGCACCCGGGGGAGATAAGCCTCAGCCACCGCGGTGTACTTTTTCTGGATGAGTTCCCCGAATTTAACCACATGGCGCTGGAATCACTCAGGCAACCCATGGAAGACAGGGTGGTTACTATCAGCCGCGCTGAGGGCAGCCTCACCTTTCCAGCTAATTTTATCCTGGTGGCAGCTATGAATCCCTGCCCCTGCGGCTATTATGGCGACCCCGTGCGGGAATGCAAATGTTCGTCTACCGTAATCACACGCTACCAAAAAAAGATCAGCGGCCCCTTGATGGACCGCATTGATATTTTTCTGGATATACCTCGTATAGATTATGAAAAGCTGGTAGATGAGAGCATGGCCGAACACTCAGAAAAGGTCAGGTCACGCGTACAGGAGGCCAGGTCCATGCAAAGCAGGCGTTATGCCGATTCCGTATTGACCTGTAATGCGGAGATGTCGGCTTCAGATATACGGCAGTTCTGTAAAATCGATGCCGCCGCCCAATCGCTAATGAAAACTGCCATGAAACAAATTCACTTTACCGCACGCGCCTTCCATAGGACACTCAAGCTGGCGCGCACGGTAGCCGATCTGGATAATTCCGACCTCATAAACACCAATCATCTGGCTGAAGCCTTGCAGTACAGGCAACGCAACATCAATATGTAAACCTCCAGACTTACTTGTTAAGCTCCTTATATTTCTTAATAATCGCTATCGTGGCATAGTCCGTCAGCAGCACGGTGCGGTTGATTCCATCGGACGCCTGATATTGGTCCAGAGCTGAAGTAAAGAGGTTCTGGAACTCTGCATAGACCCACAGGTGCCTTCTGAGCATTATCAAGGCATATATGGCCTCATCCAGCGGTATACTCTCATAAAACTGGTCTTCGGCAAACTTGGAGAAATATGCCGAGACCACGTCATAGGTGTTCTGGTCAAAATAGAATTTTTTCAGGTTTTTGTAGAAATTTTCGCCCTGATTTACCAGTTTAAACTCTCTTACTTTTTTGTAAGATGGCGTTTTAGGGTTGGTAACAAGCGCTTTCTGCCATTGCTGTGCAATATCCCTGGCGTGCTGCTCAGCAAAATTCAGTAACTTGTCGGCATATGCTATATACATCGCCATCGTCGTCCTCCCTTAATTAAATTCAAGTTCAGGAAAATAAACAGCTTCCGGCACAAAATTTGTGATTTAAAAACATTCTCCTTCCAATACTCTTCCACCCCCTTGATTATTTACTCAATTAAATTATAAGAGGCAAAACTTGAAATAACAAGAGACCAGGGTCACCTTTTCCTGATCAGTTCAAAAACTACCGGATTAGCAGGGTCGGGACAGGCCACCGTGGCCTTGTCCGGATCTGTTTCCCAGGGGAAGCTTCCCCCGCAGATCAGGACCTGGGCAAACGGGAAAAGGGTATAAAAAGCCCAGGCGCACATATGCTCAGGGCATACGTCAGAGATTACAAATTCATGCCCCACCTTGTGGCCTGCCACGCAAGTCCCCTTCTGCAAAATTACCTTTGCTACGACTTGGCGATTCTCATATTCTTCCATCCTTCACTCCTTACACTAAGTTTCCTGCCCGGAAGATACCCTGCGTTAAAACAAAGCAAAGGTCCACCGGCCCTTAAAAAGAAACCGGTGAACCTCTGGCAAACTATCGGTGAATTTATTTTACTTCGACTTTAGCGCCCGACTCTTCGAGCTTCTTCTTCATTACGGCCGCTTCGTCTTTATTCACGCCCTCTTTAACCGGCTTGGGAGCGCCTTCCACCAGGTCTTTGGCTTCTTTTAGCCCAAGTGTTGTGACTTCACGGACGGCTTTGATAACAGCGATCTTGTTCTCACCGATTTCTTTAAGTATGACGGTGAACTCGGTCTGCTCCTCTACTGCTGCTCCGCCTGCTGCTCCACCGGCAGCCACGCCGCCGGCAACCGCCATAGGTACAGCTGCGCTGACGCCGAACTCAGATTCAAGAGCTTTTACCAGGTCGGAAAGCTCAAGCACTGTCATTCCTTTAATTAAGGCTACGATCTCTTCTTTGGTCATTCTAATATCCTCCTGAAATGCGTTTTTTCTGTTTATTTAAATATGAAAAGGTTGAACCCTCGAATTTTCTTATCCTCAGCCTCCTTCCAACTGCCTGGCTCTGGCCTGCAGAACGCCCACCAGCCCGCGTAGAGGCGAACTGAGAACAAAGTGAAGCGAATATACCGGCGCCTTTAGTTGCCCCATCAGCCTGCTGATCAGGACGTCCTTGGTGGGTATCGATGCCAGGTTAGCAACATCGGCAGCACTGAGGGCTTTGTCGCCCATGACGCCGCCTTTGATCTTCAAGACCGAGCTTGCGCTCTTGATGTGATCCATTAAAACTTTGGCCGGCTTTACGGGATCATCATAGCCGAGAGCAAGGGCCATGGGCCCCGTGAAAAACTGATCGAGGCCTTTGACGCCCGCCTTCTCAGCGGCAAAGTGCGCAAGGGTATTTTTCACGACTTTATATTCAACCCCCTGCTGGTGTAACTGCTTGCGGAGCTGAACCATCTCCTTGGCAGTAAGACCGCGGTAATCCGTAGCTATGGTTACAGCAGCCTTGCCGAGGTTACTCGCAAGCTCGTCGATAATCTTCTCTTTTTTCTCACGTATCATATCGATGCTCCTAAAAAAATATCCTCGTGCCATGACACGAGGATAAAATACGCTGCAATCCATGCAGCTATCTCTTAACCTCGGCGGGCAAGTATTGAGCCTTGCGGCACCCGCTGTCAACGGCACCAATAAACTAATTGTTAATTATACACTTACAGCCAGGTCCATCATCTCCTTGGTATCGAGATTGAGTCCCGGTCCCATGGTTGTAGATATGGACGCTGTCTTGATGTACTGGCCTTTGACCCCGCTGGGCCTGGCATGCACGATGGCTTCGATGATAGACATCAAGTTCTCATAAAGCTTCTCTTCATCGAAGCTTTTCTTGCCGAACGGAACGTGTATGATGGCAGTCCTGTCCAGCCTGAATTCCACACGGCCCTTACGGACCTCCGAAATGGCACGCGGCAGGTCAGCGGGAGGAACTACGGTCCCCGCCTTGGGGTTGGGCATTAATCCACGCCTGCCCAGGATTTTACCCAGCTTACCTACCTTGCCCATCATATCAGGAGTGGCAATGCTCACATCGAAATCGATCCAGCCGTCTTCGATCTTTTTGACGATGTCATCGGCGCCGACAAAGTCCGCATTGGCCTCTGTGGCCAGTTTGGCGCCTTCTCCCTGTGCGAATACAACGACTCTGACCTGTTTGCCCAGGCCGTTGGGCAGAAGGGCTGTGCCCCTCACCTGCTGATCGGCAGCGCGTGGGTCTACGCCCATCCTTAGATGAAGTTCAACGGTCTCATCGAATTTGGCATAGCTCGCCTTTTTGGCTATGCTGATGGCTTCCTTGAGATCATATACCTTATTTGCATCGCGCAGTTTAGAAGCTTCTTCGTATTTTTTACCTCTGGTTGCCATGAAATTTACTCCACTTTTATGCCCATACTCCGGGCGGTTCCCTCTATAATTCGAGCGGCGCCTTCGATGTCCAGTGCATTTAAGTCCTTTTGCTTCATCTTGGCGATCTCGTTGATCTTCGTTTGGGTGATTGTGCCCACCATCAGCGTGGGCGTAGTGCCACTGCCCTTCTCAATGCTCAGGGCCTTCTTCAATAAGTCCGAGGCAGGCGGCGTTTTGGTAACAAATGTGAACGTCCTGTCTTCGAAAATAGTTATCTCTACCGGGACGATCGAGCCCTCCATCGACTTGGTGCGCTCGTTATAGTCCTTGCAGAAACCCATGATATTCACGCCATGCTGGCCCAGCGCCGGTCCCACCGGGGGCGCCGGTGTAGCCTTGCCGGCCTGGATCTGTAATTTGACTATTGCTTTAACTTTTTTTGCCATTTAAAGTTTCTCCACTTGTAAAAAGTCCAGCTCTACGGATGTCTCTCTGCCAAAGAGGGTCAACAGTACTTTGACTTTTCCTTTGCTCATATTAATTTCGTCTACAATGCCGATAAAATCCGTAAACGGACCGTCCATAACGCGGACGCTTTCTCCTTTTTTAAACCTTATCTTTACCTGTGCTACGCCTTCTTCTTTCTGTTTTAGTATCCTGTTGGCTTCGCTTTCTTCCAGAGGGGTAGCCTCTTTGCCGTCCCCTACGAAGCCGGTTACCCCGGGCGTTTCCCTGACTACTTTCCAGCTATCGTGGTCCATCACCATGCGGACCAGCAGGTAGCCGGGAAACATTTTCTTCTCAACCGTCCGGCGTTGTCCGGACCTTATCTCAATCTCGTTCTCTTTGGGTATCTCAACATTAAGGATCTTAGTGCCGGCATCCATCGATTTAATACGTTGCAGCAGTTTGTTTTTAACTTTTTCCTCGTGCCCAACGTAGGTGTGGATTATATACCACTGTGCATTGCCGGTCGCCTTCACCTTACTTGCCACCTAAAAATACTTTCGCAACAAGTTCGGAAAATCCATAGTCCAGAGTGCCCAGCACCAGCGCCATGAAAAGGCATATGCCGATGACTATCGCCGTAAGGCGGATAGTCTCCTGGCGCGTCGGCCATACAGTCTTTCTTAACTCGCCAACTATATCGCTAAAAAACGTAAAGCCCCGCTTCTTGGGTGCCGTAACCTGCACCTGGGCCTTTTTAGTTTTGGCTGCCGGCTGCAGGTTCTTCTTATCTTGAACTTCTACAGCTTTATTCTGCTCTTTATCGTTGGCCACTATTACTTAGTCTCCCGGTGCAGTTTCTGACTGCGGCAGCGCGGGCAGTACTTATTTAACTCCAGGCGCTGTGTATCATTTTTCCTGTTTTTAGACGAGGTATAATTCCTTTCCTGACAGGCTGTGCATGCCAGGTAGATCACACCTCTCGCATCGCTTTTCTTTGCCATTTGTTATCCCAGTATCTTGGTGATTACGCCTGAAGCTACAGTCTTGCCGCCTTCGCGAATGGCGAAGTGCATTCCCTGCTCGAGTGCAACAGGATAAATCAACTTGATATTCATTTTAATGTTGTCGCCGGGCATAACCATTTCCACGCCCTGCGGCAATTCGGCCTGACCGGTTACATCAAGCGTCCTGATATAGAACTGCGGCTTATAACCGGTAAAGAAAGGTGTATGCCTGCCGCCTTCTTCCTTGGTCAGAACGTAAACTTCACCTTCAAAGTGTGTCTGCGGTTTAGCAGTACCCGGCTTTGCCAGCACCTGTCCCCTCTCTACTTCTTCACGCTCAATGCCCCTGATAAGGCAGCCCACAGCATCGCCCGCCTCACCGGTCTCAAGCTGTTTGTGAAACATTTCGACACCGGTCACGACGGTCTTCCTGGTGTCTTTGATGCCGACGATTTCGACTTCGTCTCCGATTTTGACCACGCCGCGCTCGATCCTGCCGGTAACAACCGTGCCCCTGCCTTTAATGCCAAACACATCTTCGATCGGCATCAGGAAGGGTTTATCTATCGGCCTCTTGGGCAGAGGAATGTAGTTATCAACCACATCCATTAACTTCAGGATAGGTCCGCACCATTTGCAGTCCGGTTTGCCGCAGCCGCATTCCAGCGCTTTCAAGGCGCTGACGCGGACTATAGGAATTTTATCTCCGGGGAAGTTATATTTCTTAAGAAGGTCTCTCAATTCAAGCTCGACCAGCTCCAATAGTTCCTCGTCTTCCATGGCATCGACTTTATTCAATGCCACGACCATGGCCGGCACTTCTACCTGCCTGGCGAGGAGGATGTGTTCCCTGGTCTGGGGCATGGGGCCGTCGGGAGCGCTGACCACCAGTATGGCGCCGTCCATCTGTGCTGCGCCGGTGATCATGTTTTTGATGTAGTCAGCGTGGCCGGGGCAGTCCACATGGGCGTAATGCCTCTTGGCCGTCTCATATTCGATATGGGCGATAGCAATCGTCACGCCCCTGGCCTTCTCTTCCGGTGCGTTATCGATGCTATCGAAGGGCCTGAACGTATTATCTCCGATACCCGGTTGCTTGGATAAGACCAGGGTAATGGCAGCGGTCAACGTCGTTTTACCATGGTCAACGTGACCTATCGTGC